>Ga0214917_10000034_pt1 | contig 156552 bp, 175 predicted proteins | sample LL_1208_BB_MetaG_FD_177983 | JGI IMG/M metagenome (GOLD analysis project Ga0214917, IMG submission 177983) | Freshwater microbial communities from Lake Lanier, Atlanta, Georgia, United States - LL_1208_BB | ecosystem: Environmental > Aquatic > Freshwater > Lake | place: USA: Georgia...
GAGATTACCTAATAGAGGGGTAGAGTTGCATGTGGATCACAGTAAGAGGCAACAGACTATGGAAGGATCTCTTGTAAGGAATAAGAGAGAAAACTATACGAGCCCAGTGATACGTCCCCTGAATAGTCCCTATGGTCTTACATTTCTATATCTCATTCGGTTGGAAACAACAGGAAAGAATAGAAAACGATAGGAATAACGCAACGGTTTTGGAGGTCATCAACGGCATGGAGATTTTTTTTAGTCTCCGATTATCCCTCGATGACCCTCGCGCCCCAAACAAAAAGAAAAAAAAATCCGCATGATTATCACGATGTGCGGATGGAGAATTTGATTTTGTCGGCAGCCGATGATGACAAAATCCATGCGGGCGATTGAAAAAATCCATGACAAGGATCGAGACGACATTCTTTTCCGTCTCGCGCGACAGTGTCGCAATCTTCCATTCGCAGAACAGATTATTGGTCTGATACATTACGACGGAGAGAAAGCCAGAGCCTATCGCGATCTCGCGATCCGATTCCGCAGGATCCATGACCGGGACAATGCTCTCCGTATTGTTCAGAAGATCCGTGGTGTTCCCAGATATAAACCCCAATCGATACAACTCATCGTAGCGTCTCGTCTTCCCAAACAAGGACAAACGGTGGGACGTGCGTGCTATGAATGCAAGACACGAAAAATAAAATGCAACGGTAAACGCCCGTGCGATCGTTGTCGTAAATATGGAGGACGATGTCAAGACGTTATCGATGGTCGATTCCGGTTGATGCGAGTGGCGATTTGCCTCCTTTTGATACAGAATTTACGGATGATCTGCAGGGCATTTTGCGGGGAGGCCGGTACGGCCTGCCCGATCATGATGATATGATGGATTATTTGTTTTTGAATCCTCCGTCCACCACCGGACAACGAGTCTCACGGAAACGAACCTGTGATATGTCTGGATCGAGTAATCCTCGCAAGTCTACAAATATAATGTATTTATCTAATGGCAAGAACATGAACAAATGAAAAGATGCATTTCCGGAAAAAGAGTCTCTCCCTGACCAACCTGTGGCCGCGGGGACAGACCGACATGGAATTATTGCGCGAGTACCTGAAACGGCACCAGAAGGACGCGGCACGGGCCATGCTCTCCCGGATGGATCTGTCCGGGGTACAATGGGAGGACGACATCCTCCGGTACACGGTGGACGAGGGATTGTGGATCGAGGGGATGCCGATCGCCTGTCTGGAACGGGTCGTCCTCGACCGACGGGAGGAGACACTGCTCCCGATCCTCCGGGAGAAATGGCTGAAGGAGTGCATGGAACGGGACGATCCGCGTCTTTTCCCGCGGTTGTTCGGGATCTGCCCCACAATCCTGAGCGAGGATATCGCCGATGTGGGGACCAAGATGCGCCGGCTCTTGTACGATCTTGGCGTCCCCACCATCACGAGTCATTCCTCCCGGCGATTGAGCCAGGACGTGTACGAGTGTGCAATCGTGTCGCCGGTTGTCCTCGAGGATGTTGTGTCACTGGAGGATGAACACCATAACAATCTTCTCCATTACGCCGTGCTCCATCATAATATGGAATTTGTCCGGCTGCTCCTCACCAAACAGATCCCCCTCAACAAGAAAAACATCTGGTCGCTGACCCCGCTCAACGAGGCCGTCCGCATTGGCAATCACGAGATCGCGGCGCTGCTGCGCGATCACGGCGCATCGCTCCACACGATCCGGGACAGCGCGCAATCCATCATCGGACGACGGCGCGATTTCTTCCATCTCCTGGAGGATCTCATGCACATCATGCCGCACGTCTTCCCGCAGCAGGATGTCGTATTCCAGCTGTTCCACAGCGTGAGTTCCAAGACGCACCTCTACTGCTGCTCCCTGTTCCATGCCTCGGAAGAACTCCGTGATTTCCACGATCAGATGCGCGGCTGTGTGCTCGACAGGAACAACGATACGTTTTTTGTTGGTGCGATTAGGCATTGCGATAAGAAAACCCAGCACGAATTCTTTCTCGCGCCGCTCTGCCAGGATCACGCCGTGCATTTTCTCTTTACACGACCGTTCCACCAGGGGATGACGTTCCTCGGTTATTTTCTATTGTGGTGCCGTGAAACGCCGGATCTGTCCACATTCTGGACATTCCTGGATCATTTCCTGCGCTACGAGTGGACGCACTGTCTGCGCCTGTACCCGCACCTCACGGCGCTGCGCCGATTGAAACGATTCCTCCTCATGGCCGATCGGCACCGGATGGATCTCGCCTCCCCGTACTCGCAGGATTTTATCCCGGCGATCCGCTGGTGGTGCCAGAAGCCCGACGATCTCTCCATCCTCTCGTTGCTCCGCACGCACCTCGATTGTCACATCCCGGTATCCTCTACCGCGCGAGATGTGCTGGACGCGCTCCTCGCGATCGATCCTCCGCTCCCGCCCTCCTCCTCGCCCAGTTTCCTGTTCCAGAAGATGAAAACCATTGAATTTCCCTCGCAATCGGTGCTGATCCAAGATCATTCCCCCCTTCTCCTCCGGTCCATCGATCTTTTTGAGATCATCGGGAATCATCATCCGGAGGATTATCGATCGTACCTCCATGCGATCAACAATCTCATCCGGCAGGACTGGCTCGGATCGGAGGAGACGTTATTCCGAGAATTGGTATCGATGTTCGGGCTGTCGTTCCGCACGGCCGCCGTGCTGGGCGTCGCGCACACATTTTCCTACCGTCTCTTCCTGCCTCATTACGAGATCGAGGAGGCGCTGGCCTATGTGTTCTCGCTCCACGAGGATCCGCTCCTCCATTTTTTCAGGATCTACCACACGCTCGTCGAATGGATCCACCCGTTCGAGGACGGGAACGGTCGTCTCGGGCGTCTCCTCTTCACCATCCTGTTGCGCTCCAAAGGATTCCCATGCATCATCCACTCCGAGTACAAGATCATGACCTTCCTGCAGTACCTCGATCATCTGAAACGCATTTCCACTCATTCGATTTAAGACAATAAATCCTCCTTAGAAAAGAGACATGCGGTGCGGGATGATGATGAATTCGATTTCTTTCTTTGTAGTGATGATGACGGCGATGGCGAGGCATCTCCGGTGCATGCCTGTCACGGCCGAGGGAGTGACGGGGTACGAATTCTTGCAGGGGATCCGCGACATTATCGGGAGCGATCCGAACCTCCCGAGATCGGAGGTGGAGACGAAGCCCTTGTCGGGATCGTTCTCGACCCTGCATTCGCCGGAGGATGAGGGATTGGAAGATGTCTCGTACTGTCTGACGGACCAGAGTTGCGGCCATCCAGAGGCCTATTCGATCCCGGACGTCCCTCTCTCGGATCTCCAGTGCAACAAGTTCTGTTTTATCGATCGACAGACGCGGCGGTATGCGCCGAGCCTCCTCTACAGCACGGACAACCCGCCCCCATCCTACCTGAACTGCGGCTGGGAGACGTGCAATTGAATCATGACCATCGGTTTGTTTTTTTTTGGCATATTTACAAAAAAAAATTCGATACAAATTCTTTTCTTTTATTGAATGGCCATATGTATATTATTTTTGATTCAATCAATCACAAGAGTCTCACAGGCGGATCTCGGGGAAGAACGACGAAAAATCGTACAGCGTTCCGCCGCAGTCCTGGTAGACCTTGCGCCGCGTGCGCGCGTGCCGTTTCAGGACGGGATTCTTGTCGATAATGTCGATGATGATCGGGATGACATCGGGGCGACGGAAGACGCGGCCCAGGTACTGCAGGAAATATTCTTCGGTATCGCACGCCAGGATGAGCATGTCCAGGCGGTCGTGCGAGAAGCCCGTCCCGACTTTCTGGATCGAGGCGATCAGGATCCTCGCCTCGGGATCGTACTCCGTCTCGTTCCCCTTGAGCGTGGTCACGGGGAGGTGCGGTCGCAGGAGGGTCGCCAGGAGTTCGATCTGCTGGACGCGCTTGCAGAGGATGAGGATGTGCCGCTGCTCGAAGAACAGACACAGCCGGCGGATGAAATCGTTGCGCGGATCGTGCGTCATCTGCGCCTGGAGGACGCTGTTCCAGTTCAGTTTCCCGGAATCATCCCGCTCGCCATCGATCCGGATGCCGGTCTCGACCGTGTAGACGGTGTGCTTCCGGTAGAGGGGGCGATGGACGCGCGCCGTCCCAAAGTACAGGTCCAGGAGCGCGTCCAGGCCGTCCGGGCGGTAGGGCGTCGCGCTCAGGCCGATCAGGTAGCGCGGGTACAGGTACGACAGCGACTGGATGAAGATCCGCGTGATCATCAAATGGCATTCGTCCACAATCACCGTCCCAACCCCCTCAAACACCGTCGCATCGCGTTTCGGGACGTTGATGGCGTTCATGATGTAGAAATCCGCGTCCGGATCGATCTTGTCCTTGGTCTCCAGGATCTGCATCTTTGCGTTCGCCGAGAAGAACGATTCGATGCTCCGTTTCCACTGCTCCATCAGGACAATCCGGTTGACCAGGATCAGGGTCTTGAGGCCGATCCGGGATGCGATGGAGAGGGAGGTGATGGTCTTGCCACCGCCCGGGTAGACGGAGATCAGGATCGAGCGCTGTGCGTTCAGGTGCTGGATGGCCTCTTTCTGGATGGTCTGCTGTTCCGGTCGCAATTCGCCCTCGAAACGACTCTGGAGAGGACGCGTCCGTTCCCTAGGCGTGAGATGACTGGCGTACTCGGCCATGCCCCAGGCCAGGGGGATGGCGACATGATCGTCGTGGATGCGGTAGGCCATGATCTCTTGCACATTCCGGTACAACGCCTTGGGATCGACTTTTTCGCGCACCCGGAGACGACGATCCATCGTTTTCCGTGTCGGTTCATCAAGGATCCGCAGGGGGACGCGGATGGACATGGTTCAATAGTATTTCTCTTTTGCATCCACCAAAAGAGAATCAAATTTTGCGAGTGAATTACAGACAATCCTTATGGATCTTGAATCGGGTCACGACATAGGCGGTCTCTGCGCTCCACAGCCAGTGCTCCGTGTTCCTGTCGATCTCGTCGCGGATCGATTGTGGTAGGGGCACGACAGGAAACGTGTATTCGAGTTTCAGATAATAAAAGATACCGTTCTTGCTTGTTTTTATTGGCTGGCGCAGTCGGACCGCCGTCGCTTTTGGATGCTGCAGATGCGATAGCAAATACGCAGGATCGGATACATTCTGCCGAACAATCTCACGAGGTTTCATATCGTCTGGGAACCGGCATAACGCCATTGTCACATCCACACAGAGACGTCTGGGACTCATTTATAGGATTTCAAAAAAAAAAATCAATGGCGATAAATAAATATCATTATAGATATCATAAAATGACGTCTCGACATGCGAGAACTATCGCGGATCCGGAACAGCGCCGTCGGTACATCCAGACCATTCCCAACGATTATCACCACCGATCCATGGCGATGAGAGATTTTGCGAGAACGATCGCGGATCCTGGACAGCGCCGTCGGTACATCCAGACCATTCCTCATGATGGATGGCGATCCATGGCGATGAGAGATTTTGCGGAAACGATCGCGGATCCTGGACAGCGCCGTCGGTACATCCAGACCATCCCTCATGATGTAGAACGTTCCACTGCGATGATAAATTTTGCGGGAACGATCGCGGATCCTGGACAGCGCCGTCGGTACATCCAGACCATCCCTCACAATTATTCACGATCCATTATGATGATAGAATTTGCGAGAACAATCGCGGATCCTGGACAACGCCGTCGGTACATCCAGACCATTCCTATTGATGAATTTCGATTGGAGGCGATACGACAATTACCATCATCGCTTCCACCTCCCAATCCCAGCGACAGCCAATCCGGACAAGGAGGCGGAGGAGGACAAGCCGTCGCACGGCCGGCACCGCCCACCGTCCAACAAAAAATCCAATATCTTCAGGATCGTCTCTCGCAACGGCAGAGACAACAATGCGCACGATTGTTCCAGTGCCCGATTACTCTCCGTATCATGATTGATCCGGTGGTTGCCGAGGATGGGCATTCCTATGAACGAGCGACGATACAGCGGTGGCTGAGGCTCCATGGGACATCGCCATTGACCAATGAGACCATGGGAACCAGATTGACGCCAAACATACATCTCCGCACCATGATCCGCGACAAACTCGACGAGTGGTTCACGACATACAAAGCCCGAGAACAAGATGCCATCACACCGCCCCCGAATCCAGGGAGACCCCCTCTGCGGAACCAAGAACGAGAGTCCTACTCCAAAGGTCGATTGTCATCGACGGCACCGATCGTGCGCGGAGAAAGAGCCGCCGATGGAAAACAACAATCGTCCGACACGGACAGTCAGCAACAACAACAACACTTTCGTTATTTTTGATTCAATTTCATGAACCACACAATCTCTTCAAATCGATCAGAGCATCCATGTCGACAATTCAGGGTAATCATCAGTCTACATGTGAATGGTTCATAAATCAAAGAGGGATAGGTAATTGATAGTTCCTGAGCACCTGGATCTTGGCATCATCCAAGTAGAACGGATCGTGTATGTATACGCTTTCCGAGATGTCATACTCATTTTCCACACAATACCGGATAATCTCTTCAAATCGATTGGCATCCTCGTGATGCCACAGACAATGATCGATCCGTGTCGACAGTTCAGGGTAATCATCCATCTCGTCGATGTCCAGCCCGAATCTCAATTTGATTCGCCATTTTTTCCAGAGCGAGAAGCCTCCCACCCGATAACAGGCATCGAGTATCTTCTCACGGTGATGCGGTTCGTCGCTTATTCCGCCGCTATCATCTTCCCATTCACATTTTCCCGCCGGACACTCCTCGATGATGCATCGAGGACAGGCGCGCGCCGTATCCAATCCCAGATCGTCGATGAGTTCTTTGCGGATCGATTCCATGGTCGTCATTGATCTATCCTTCCTGCGGATTGCATTTCAATTCGTACCATGATGCTGCGCAACACACTCGAGAGTGGTCTTCTGCAAATGCTCTTGCGTCCGGATCGTAGTTTCTGATTGATAATCAGAAATTCGGATCAATGGAATGTCCTCCATCGAGATGTTGGGCACAATGATGCAGCGATGATGCGTTCCGATGGATGTTTGAATGTTTTCTGCTTCTTCTCTTGTCGGAAAAATGCCGCGCACCTTGCATTTTGATATCCTATTGTCCGCCGTCTGTTCGACGATTTCAATCAATACAAATGTCATTTTAAGTTGTATCTGTATCCGATCCATGCTGATTTTCAATTTTACATGCTCCTAGCGATCGAAACCGAGAATCATAAAAAATTGAAATAAGAGAATCTTGTCCTGGAAATAAATCATGCCGATCATCACGCGTTCCAAAGAGAAGAAAGAGAAAGACAATGATCAGGAGAAGGAGGAGACTGTCGCCAAAAAAAAATCACCCAAGAAACGGACGGGGTGCGTCGTCCTCAAGATCGAGAAGCAGCCTCCCCGGAAAGAGGACATGTCCAGCGGGAGCGACGACGAGGACAGCGAGGAGGACATGGACGATGAAGAAGAATTCGAACTGCCGGACAGCATCCTGCAGAGTCCCGCCCTCACCCGCAAGGCGCGCAAGATCATCTCCTACATCGAGAAGAAGACGATACGGCTGGACCAGATCCTCAACAGCGACATCCGGATGAAGAACCGTTCCGAACTTTTTGAACTGTTTTTCATCTACGAGAATACGATGCCGAATTCAGAAGAGAGGATGGAACTGCGACGGATCCTCTACAAGATGTTTGAGGATTACAAGAAAGAGCACGTCAAGTACGTCGAGCACAAGAAAGAGGTCCGTCATTTCGAGAAACAGGAGAAGCGTTCGTCGTCCGTCCTGGACCTCCAGTACGACATCCTCCGTCTCAACACCTCCAAATCGAACAAGGAGGTCATCTACCACAAGTACCTGGAACTGAAAGAAAAGACGGACCACGACGACGAGTACTACAAACTGAAGAAATGGATCAAGTACGCGCTGGATCTCCCATTTGATAATCTCAAGGCCTACCCGCACCTCGCGGGCTCCTCGGAACTGACGACGCTCCTCCAGAAGATGAGGACGATGCTCGACGAGGAACTCTTCGGGATGAAGAAGGTCAAGGAACAGATCCTCCTATTCATCCACAACAAACTCATGTTCCCGGAGATGCGGGGGTGCTGCCTGGGCCTGATCGGCCCGCCGGGGGTGGGCAAGACAACCATCGCCCGGTGTCTCGCCAAGATCCTGGATTTCCCGTTCCAGCAGATCTCGTTCGGCGGCGTGCACAACACTGAGTTCCTGAAAGGGTTCGATTACACGTATGTGGGCTCGCAGCCCGGCGAGATTGTCCGCTGTCTCATGCGGATGAAATACAAGAACGGGATCCTGTTCTTTGACGAGTACGAGAAGATCAGCAAGAACAACGACATTGTCTCGTTCCTGCTCCACCTGACGGATTTTTCCCAGAACCACGAGTTCAGGGACAATTACCTGAGCGATCTGGTGATTGATCTATCGTGCATGTGGTTCCTCTACAGCATGAACGAACTCCCCGAGGACAAGGCGCTCCAGGATCGGATCTTTACCGTCCACATCGACGGGTACACCAACGCGGAGAAGATCCGGATCCTGATCGATTTCCTGTTCCCCCGGCATCTCCGATCCCAGAACCTCAACGCAAAAGACATTGCGGTGGACGACGATGTCGCGCAGCACATCATCCACCTGTCCTGCTCCGAGACCGAGAAGGGCATCCGCAACCTCGAGAGGGCCGTCAAGGACATCATCCACAAGATTAGTTTCATGGTCGCTCACCACGATGCCATCGAGATGAGTTTCCGGTGGAAAGAGACCCTGGCCTACCCGGTCGTGCTGACCCGCGACCTCGTGGATGTCCTGCTCAAAGATTTCCATCATACCTCCGACAAGCATCTTTCCATGTACATATGAGGATACTATTTTTTTTTTTTCTCATCTTCCAATAAACATTTAGTTTCATGGCACCCGCATTGGATCGAGTGGAGCCATTGTTTAGCGAAATTTCGACCTATCTGCGAGATGACCAGAACCAACGCATGACCGCGGTCAGACGATCGGTCTGGTCGGATATCTTGCGTCAGACACGAAAAAAAGATTACGCCCCTCTGATTCCGATTGTCAGATGTATCCTCACCATTCTTAAATCCAAAGACTATGTGGAAACCAGATCCTATCATAATGTATCCATCAATGAGATGCGACTCTGTTTCACGCATCGATCCAATACGAAACGATTGCCGTTCAGGATTGAGATTCATACGCGTCGTAAGAGTGGTGAGGATCTTGTCTCGTATTGTCTGATAAAGTATAATCTGTACAGGGGCGAGCGCGTCGATAAGGTAGTACATTGTTTTCAGGGATCATCGCAGACCTCGATCGACAATCAGTTGTTCAATAGTCTCGTCCGTCTGTTATTCTATTTTGGGGAAGAATGGGATTGTACGGTCCACTTTTCCAGCAGAACACGAGGTCAGATCCCCGGTGTGGCTACAATCACCCAGAATCGATACAGCATTCAAGACATATGTCAATCATCCCTTTGCAGCGACATGCCCTATACATTCCGCATGGATTATCGACAAGGGATACCTCAATGGGTAAAGTACATGGACAGGTATGTAGAAACGTAAAACACATCCGAAAGAAATGATTTCCGGAAATAGGATTCACCCCATCAGACATGATACAGGAACTGCCCACATCGATCGTACGATATATCGGGGAATACCTTTCTTATCAAGAACGATTGCGCCTCCCCGTGCCGTGCACGCCCTGGATCGCGCGCATCCGTTTCCCGCTCCGATTCCCCGTGCAGCGGGATGATCTCTATCATTTCAGGACATGGTTCTTCCGACGGAAATCCCTCCTCCGCGAATCGTTGCGGAAGGTCGAATATGCCTCGATCCTGTATTATCATCCGCGCGAACGGATCCTTTTTGCGGAGATCATCGCGGAGATGTCCTCATTCCCGCACATCACCTCGCTGACATTGAAAGAGGTAAGGCCCTTCTACCTATTATTCGATAGCGTGCCGGTGGGCATCCATATGCCGGTACGCGCATTCTTATCGCAATGTCTCAGAATGGATCATCTGCATCTGGATGTGCCATTATTATTGCATGTGAATCCCCGGGCTGTGATCAGAACATTATCGATCGGGTTCACGCTGATGGGGTATATGTCGTCATGGGGACAATCGTACACGGCCATCACCCCGGTATATCCTCTGAAACGATTGCTCGCCTCCATGGCGGATCATGGAGGGACGATCGAGGCATTGTACATCAGTGTGTTGGAGACAAAAAACGTCACGCGGACATTCGACTTTTTATTTGGATTTGGGTGTGTCCTCGACAGGATTCATTTCCAGGGGATCTCGTACAGCGATGATCCGATCCTGATGATGTGGGAAGAACGGGGGATCCGCTGCACTCTCGCAACCTCGTACGATGTGAAACAGTGGAATAACAAAAATGATTTTCCTATCGACGGATCATAAGACTAATATTATCAAATGTGGGAACGCGTGATCGAGGTGATGCAGGAGATGATCCACGATCGTGGGTACACCTCCATGACTCATCCTGCCGAGGATGTGTATCTGTGCCAGCGGGGAGAGGCCGATCGTCTGCTGATTTTCATCTGCAAGTCTGAAAAATTCAATATCGAGAGCATCAAGTATTTTATCTTTCTGTTGCAGGATCACCGTCTCAAACACGGGATCATCGTCTACAACAACATCATCACCTCGTCCGCGAGGAAGGCGATTGATCATCTCCAGGATTACACGATCGAAATGTTTGAAAAAAAAGAATTGCAGTTCAATGCCACGAAACATCGTCTTTTTTGTCCGCACACATGCATCCCGAAAGACAAGGTCAAAAAGGAACTACCCAAGATCAACATACAGAATCTGCCTATCCTCCTACGGAACGATATGATTGCTCGCTATTATCATTTCGCTCGCGGCGATATCATCCGCATCCAGCGGATGAATGGATCCATCGCCTATCGTCTCGTCAAATAGGCACTACAGACTGCTTGGCCCGCCTCTCCCTGGCGATATCGAGGGTCGTGCGTCGCGCCTTCTCGGCCCACGCCCGCATGCGATCGTCCTTCTTGATCCGGCGCGCCTCCTTCGACTCCGGAATGTTCTCGAACGCTCGCCTCCGCTGGCGATCCAGCACGTTCTTGGATGATGTGAGCTTCCGGGCGTGCTGATCGCGGATCTCGAGGTAGCGCGCAATGTCGATCATCATGATGGATTGAATCTGCGAGAGGGGAGGACAGGATGAGCATCGAACGATCCTCACCATAATCATCGAGACATGATCGATGCGGAATCAGTTTTACGATGGATGATCATTTCGATATGTGTGCATATCGAAAAACTCTTGATTATGCGGACATTATCATAGGACGCGTATTCTGGGGTTGTTTTTCTTGCGCGCGCACCGTTCCCGGATTTCTGTGGGGGTGAGTTCCGCCGCGGTGGTGGGCGTCTTGTTGTTGATCCGCTTGGACGGCCGACAGTAGGGATAGTCCGACCACTTGGCCTTGTTCCTGCCGCACGGGACGATCCTGGGCAGTCGGCACACATCGATCCATTGCTCCAGGTACCATCGCTCGAGGTCTGTCGGCTCGGATTTGTTTTTCTGTTTCTTCTCGCCCAGGTACACACCGCCACGGCGTTTGTACTCGCGCACCAGCCATCCCGAGGCGTAGGCGCTCGGCCACACCTTGAACCGGTCCTTGGCCTCCTTTTTGATAGTCTCGTAGAGTTTCTTGTCCGCCGGCCGTGCCATCATTTTATCGATAGGTACAGAAAAGAAAATGATCCGAGCACCGAGATATTTTTTATCAAAAAAAAATATCTCTTTAAACAAAGAAATAATCGTACATGTCACAACAAGTCCAATTGCGACCGAAAAATAATAAAGTCCTGACGGACAAAGAAACTGTCGAAATCGAGAGAAGACTACTCGATCTATGGTCTACCCATTTTCCTTTGATCACGTTGATTAACAAAATCGAACCCATTGTCGACGCATTAAAGACATATTTGGAAACCAACCCTCGTGGCACCTATTCCATCGTTGATTTTGAGCAGTATTTGAGAGATCGTGATTTACCGTCTCTCCCTGCGGGCCATGTAAAAAGGGAGTTACAGATACATGAAAAAAACATATTTGTGTCGGGTAGGTAGCCCCCCAATTCCACAGAAGAGTGAATGGCCGTCCAGTCACGGTGGCAGCGTGTGGTATCCACAGGGACGAGGTAAACCTTGGAATAATATTTCATTCAAACACTTGGGTTTTCTTGTTTTTCTAGACAGTGAAAGGCACGAAAAAGTGATGTTCTGTTCGGGTGTTTACAGGGACAACACAAACCCCAATCCTATCTCGTGGGGGTTGAATGGGACACAACAATTTCAGAGAACGGTTCAAACTCAAAAACTACGATCCATAATAAAACAGAGATTGACAGCACAACAATTTACGAGATTGTTGCAAAAATCACAACCGCATTACAGACAGGCTCGTATCCAAGACGCAGGTACTGTAGTATTCTCAGATGCAACGGATGTCGTAGAAATACATGTACACCCCCACAAATCCTTCCTAAACAGATTCCGTTTTATCCCTAGGTATAAAGAGGGTAGACGGTTAACATTTTTTGCCCATGTGGCTTGCATCAGTGACCTCCAACTTCAACTTTTCAAGATATGGATACCTGGTGTGCAACCAGTGGTCGTATTTGACCAATTGCCAGTAGGGATTTTGGAGACGAACAACAATATATATTGTCATTGTGGACAGTACGGAAATCTGATTCAAGAAACCAATATTGAAAATTTTTTATCGGCCGTCAATGAATGGTACAAGGATGATTTTCGACAGAAAGTACACCAGGTCATGTCTTCAGCACAGGTGCATACCGAATTGTCATCATCGAAAAAACAACCGAGAGAATCACCGCGATCATTACAGAATCAAAAAATGAAAGGTCTCCGACAGTTCTCTGTCCAGCATTTTCGTAAATTAGAAAATCGCATCAAGATTCTACAGCAAAAAATAAAACGATTTTGTACTCCGAATGAACCTTCAAAATTTTTTCCTGTGGATGAAAGAGGGCAATTTATCGCATAAAAATTACGAAAAATGTTTTCAGATAAAAAATCGTACATTGGATTATGAAGGTACGATTTTTTTGTCTTATTCAGAAATGAAGGTCCAGCGACGTCCAATCGATCTTTTGCAGGATCTGTTCGGCCACCCACTCGCCCACGGCCAGACCGCCGAGGTTGGAATTGTGCCAGTGGATGAGGCCGTAGATCCGCGAGATCCCAATCTCGTTGGCGAGGCCGCTCCACGTCGTCCAGTTCATGAGGACGGGGATGGTCGGTCTTGCATCGTTGAGTTTGCTGCACAGGGGTGGCAGCATGAGGTTTTGGAGCGTGGCCGGCCGTTCGATGCAGGAGAGGATGTCGGCCAGGATGTGGAAATACGAGGGATCGATCGTCTGGTAGATGGGGATGGTGTCGTTCTTGAGGAGGGTCGTGAGCATCGTGGCCACGGCCATGCTGAATGTGGAATGACCCGAGATGTAATCGGGGAATGGCGGCGTGTAGAGCGTGCTGGGCTGGTACGGCAGCCAGAATCCGCCGTTCCCGATCGTCCCCGTGATCGGGAAGAGGATGTTCTGGTTGAGAAAGACCTCCCGGAATGTCTGGATGGGCCGCACCTGCATGTAGATATACTTGACCTTCCACGCGCAGATGCCGGCGTGGAACAGCGCGAACGTGACGCCGCCGATGATCGCGACGGATTCTTTCAGCGGGTACGATTGCGAAGCGAGGAGGAGAACCAGGAAAATAATCAGTTTGCCGGGGGGTGTGGCGTACCCGGGCGTCGCGCCCGCCCAGATCTCCGCCTTGCATCGTTCGGAATCGGTGAGTCCATCGGATTGATTGTGCAGCGCGGTCACCTGCGCATCAAAAAGACTTGGGGACGGGTAGGATTTCGCGGCAATCACGAGCATCGCGTCGATCTCCTCGTCCGACAACCAGTTCCGGACGGTGCTGAAATAAGGGAGGAGGGGTGATTGGGATTTGGTCGGGGCGCTCGGGTAGAAGGTCTTCAGCGGCGCCCATTGGGAGGGTTGTGGGAGGATCGCGTTGAGATCCTGCGGGGTGACGGCGGAGGGATCGTCGCACTCGATGTAGTACCCGCTGTTGGCGTAGGAGAACGGCCTCGAGAGGGAGGCCGTGTACCCGTCGTTCAGGCGCGACTGGAGGTACGTCTCGACATACTGGGGGAATTCGTCATTGATGTAGGGGAAGACGGGATTGTTCCCGGGCGCGAGCACAATGGGCGGGAGACCCGGCACGAAATGCGCCTGGAGCCCCGCGAAACAGACCTTGATGAGCTGGCAGTAGAACTGGAAGCGCTGATCCGGCGTGGAGGAAGGACTGATCGGGCACCTCGGCGCCTCGAACCCGTCGATAAACGGGAACAGCGGGTCCATGACCGCGTACGAATTCCAGTATAGACAGCCCATGATGAAATAGAGACGGCTCGCATTGGGCGGATTGATGCCCGCCATAGTCTCGACCGCTTGCAGGTATGAGAAGATCTGGTAATGAATCTGGTTCCCCGGGCTCGTGTCGGAAAGATCGGGTATCGACATTTATTCATACATTTTTTTTTCATGAAAATGATCTAACGTATTTACATCATTTTATAAATTGTCATGAGAATCTTGTATGGCGTCGAAATCAAGAAGGACATCACTTATCCGGCGCTCTTGTGGTGTCTGCAGAACGATCATCATTTGCGTATCCCTGAATCGGATAATGAACGCGCGGCGATGTTCAGCGATCCGATACCGAATGTGAAAAAGAGCATTTATATTGAACATGACGATGGGAGGACAGACGTGTATGATGGCGATACACCGATCGATATCCTCGTCACGGACAGTAGTGCATTGCCATCGCGGCACGAAACAATCCATGCGATGATCCGTGGATTGACCGGGGAGGATCGATTGCGAGAGATCCATCGTCAGATCCTTTTCAAGGGGAATCTGAATGAAGAATACCCGGAACAACTGATGTCCTGCCTGTTCCTGCCTTCCGATGCAAAAGTGCTCGAGATCGGCGCGAACATCGGTCGCAATACTCTCGTCATCGCCTCGATCCTGGAGGATGATAAGAATCTTGTCACCCTGGAGACAATGGCTCCGTATGCGGAGATTCTCGAGGTGCAGAAACAGTTGAATGGATTCGGATTCCACATTGTGAATGCGGCGCTCTCTCGTCGGCGTCTCGCGCAACAATCGGGTGGTTGGACGAGCTACCCGGTCGAGGACGGTGCGATCCTCCAAGAGGGGGAGATCGGATTGTCCCTGGTGACGTTCGATGAACTACAGCAGCGGTACGATATCGTGTTCGATACCCTCATTCTTGACTGTGAGGGAGCATTCTATTACATCCTGCTCGATTTCCCTCACATGCTCGATCATATCAGACTCGTCATCATGGAGAATGATTACACGGACATCGCGCACAAACAGTATGTGGACGAACAATTACGATCGTCGGGATTCGAGTGCATCTATGTGGCAAACCAGGGAGGATGGGGACCCTGCGCCAGCAATTTTTTTGAGACATGGCAAAAAAAAATATAATCAGATCGTGCTGAAATCGATCTCTCCCTCGATGATCGTCTCCTCCGGTTTGTCGGGATTGCCGGGATCGCCGACAGGGATCTCGGAGAGGTTCTGGAGTTGCCGGATCTCGTCGCTGTTGTACTTGTGAATGATGTCGACCTTGTTGTCCTGGAAATCGCGCAGCCCGCAGAGGACGGTATCGCCCAGAGTGATCCATACCCGATTCCGCATCTTGCCCCGGATCGTTCCGAGGCGGACGATATTATCGTGACAACTGCACTCTACATGACCGTTCCCGAGGATCTTGGTGACGACGGCATACTCCTGGCCATCTTCTTTCATGAGGAGTTCGCGCCGGAACAGACCGCCCGTCGCCGATTTGGCCTTGCGATGATTCTTCCCGCCTTTTCCTTTATTCTTTGGCATGCTGTCGTAGACAAAGAAACGATCAGTGGATGTATTCTTATCTATTCGATGACAATACAAATGGGTTTCAATTTTTCAATCAATGAAAACGATAGATTTATTTATTCATGATGAATGGATCAACCGTTCTTTCTGCGATTGCAGATGGATCTCTACAAATCGCCAGATGAGGTGCTGGAGTAACGACGGGAGGTCATCGATGCAGAACCGGTAGCCCAATTTTATTTTTTTCATACCAAACGGTGTCTCAATCAGGTTCGTCTTCTGCTCATAAATCTGATAGTACCGGATCAGGGCATACACCAGGCTGCACCCCTGATCGTCCAGGTCCTTGATCCGATCCCCGAGTTCTATTTTCTGCGCGACGGACAATCCCGTGAGATCCTCCTCACCAACCTCATTCCGCAAATGCGAGAAGAGCGGGAACTGTCCCTCTATTTTCTTATTTTCCATACTCTCTTTTTCCATTGACGGTCGTATACACTTAAACAAAGATTCAATTTTTTGTTTTTACGACGGACGACATTCTTGCACCTGGGGCTGTGCATGATGGAAGGACGCGTGCGGGTGCGGGTGCGGATCCTGCTGTTGTGGAGGAGAGGAAGAAGACGTGGTGGTCAATGGATCGCACAGATCGAGCACGGACAATGGGATCGAGTGGTAGGGTGGTTCGTTGGAGGAGAATTGATCCAACCGGATCTCCGAGGGGTGTGTGATGGAAAAATCTTTGCATCGGAAACCGATCAACAGATTCCCCCTCTCGCGATTCGCATCGTACATGCCCTTCTGAGGGATGATGCGCCATTGATGAATCACCGAAAAGAAGCGCTGATGTTCTTTATGATGGACGGACAGTTCTTCGCCGGACGGCAGACGGACCGTCTTTGTAAAGTGCGTGAGCGCCTCGAGCGGGTGGATCTCGATCTCCCAGAATAGATGATGATGCTGGATGAGACGGAACACGTCGTGCTTCTTGATGACCACATTCAGGATTAGATCACCGGTTTCCATCCCCGGCATTTCGTCGGCCTTCTGGGGGATCACAATCTGGTACCCCGCGTGACAATGCGGGGGCACAATCACCTCGACAATCTCCGCCTGCGATTTGAACTGGTGCTCTCGGACGCGCGAACCCGTGCCGGCGCAGGCCGAGCACATGCGGACGTTCTGCAGGAGTCCCATATTGGTGGTCATCCGTTCGACAATCTTCCCTCGCCCGTTGCACGTCCCGCACTTGATCGCGGACGGATCGCCGGTAAAGATCTTGCGCTTGAAACGGAATTTGACCGTGACCCCCTGGTAGGCCTCCTCCATGGCGACCTCGAGGTCCATCACGCGGTCGCGGGTCTTTCGTTCCGGGGGGCCGGCGTGACGGAACGGGAAATGCCCCCCGCCAAACATTTCAAAAATATCGGGAAACTCGCGCGAGGACATGTCCCCAAACTGGTCGTACCGCGATCGCAAGTCAGGATCCCCCAGCACGCGGTACGCCTCATTCACCTTTTTAAATTGTTCGGGATCTCCCCCCTTGTCCGGATGGAGTTTTCTCGCCTTCTCCTTGTATATTTTTTTAATCTCCTCCGGCGATGCATCCTTACGACATCCCAACACCCTGTAATGATCCTCCTCCATGTTTTCTTTTTTACGGATCATCTCTTTAAGTGATGAACGATTTGCGACAGATGGGGCACGAGGTATGATGATGCTGGATGACATCCTTGAGGCAGGAAGTGTGGAAGCCGTGCCGGCAGGGTGGGATCTGGATGGTCGAATAGAGACGGATGGGTTCGAGACAGACGGCGCATTCTTTGTTGATAATCAGGGAGTACGAATGGAGCACGGTGGACCGGATCGATGGGAAATGAGCGGTCGGAGGTTGTTGCAACGCGTCCACCAGTTTATCCATGACGGTGTGCAAGAATTGACGGAAATTGGCGCGCGCCTCATCGGTCTCATAAATGTCGTCCAACATATTGTTCGGCATATTGATCCGCAACTCAATCATCCTTTATTCCCCAGAAAAGAATCTTTTAGATTCATGGAATATTTTTTTCATCCCTTCATCAAATGAAAACGAGTCCCACACGACAATCACCCTCGCCGTCGCGACCCAAAAAAATGGCTGTCAGAACCCCATGCACGGTGTATGATGAATGCAGTACGATCTTGGATCGGGTCATTACCGATCCCGCGGCGCATTTGTCGGATCTCCCCGCTGTCCTGGATATCCTGTCTGAGATCATCATGCCCCGTCTAGAATCCGCATTATCGTCGCTCCTGTCGGCCTATCCGAATCCCATCAACATCCTCGAGACTGCCGCCGATCCGAATCATCATCTCCTGACAGGGACCGTCCGTGATATACAATGGTACTGCATCCCTCTGTCGCCGTTCGCGGGATTGTCCGAGGAGATCAAGGCCATTGTCCTCGCCTTCTATGATCTCGTGAGGGTCATCCTCGATATTTTCATATTCCGGGGATTCTTGGATGACGCATACACAAAACGAAAAGGCTTTCAGGAGACCGTGGCCACCCTCGTATCCACCGTCTACATCCTCGAGTATACCATCGGTAAAGACCCCAATCAGGGCCGGTTCCGCGTCTATCCGAGCATCCCGTTCTTGTCCCAAAAAGCGATCTCTGGATCCTTGTTCCATACCATCTATCCAAAAAGTACAAAACATACCGATTTGTTCCGCCCCAACTGTGTAGGATATTTATTGCTCGCGAGGAGACAGGATCATCACTTGATGAGCATGACGGTATGGGCACGGCAACTCACCGATTCGCACCGCACAACGATTTTGGATGCCCAAGAGCACGCCCTCATTGTCAAGAACCCATTATTGCCCGACGGTCTCAACGTCCGGAACCTGGCCATAAAAATGCATTCGTTCGCCGCCGATGCTGTCCGACAAGAGATTGTGACATGCACTCCTTATACGGTCATGTCCAATATCCTCTTAAAAAATATAGAACAAGGACGGATCAAAAGAGTCCCCCGGCGGTATCATGAGGTCACCAGGGAGTGCGCGGCATTTTCTTCTTTTTTCCAGGTGATGAATGATGCAAAATTAAAGAGCCTGTGGAAATCAGCGACGAAAATAAAATGCGACCGCGAGCGACCGTGCGTCATTGTGTCCGAAGAGGATACGATTGTGTAGACCAACCAAGAGGAATTGTTGGTCGACCGAGGAAACGTCCGAAGTCAAGCCATAGTGGCGCGCAGAATCCGCCTCTGACGGATCAGCAAATTGGCGAGTACATCCATCGACAAAAGAAACGTCGTAAATCAGGTACAAAACCCCTGACGGATAAAGAAATCAGCGATTATGTATTGAAAGTATTGGGTACAGATTGAGTTTTCATCATCTGGGATTGACGGAAATTCGAATGGAGCGCCCGTTCCAACAACGTGTCATTGAATGGATCCCATTCCGGAAAAAACTGTTGGATAAACTGTTGCCGGATCCGACGGATCTGCTGATTTTTTCTCTGATCCGGCGGACGTTGTGGGGTGGGTCGCTGCGATTCGGGCACTCTCTGAAGACGGGGGATGGGTGTCGGTCGTTGCACATCAAATAATTCATGCAAGAACTCGAGAGGAAATCGGACTGTAGGACCGACTTTCCGGAAAAAACAATACCCCCGACTGCGTGATAGGTAGATGGCTTCCACCAGATTCATCCTCATTCCCTTTCCATCTTCTCGACGGTACTGTTTCAGCCGGAGATCGTTCCATGTGATGGGACTGATCGGTAGATTGGAATCATGATAAAACGGCAAAAGAATATGTCGAGTCGAGAATCGTCTCCTATCGTACTCGACAAAATTCAACCATATCTCATCCGGCGCCAGATTAGGATACGATTGCAATGTGAGCAGACACTGATAAAATAAAATCAATAGGATATAATTCATATCATGGTACCGATCGTAGATGTGTGTCAGGAATAGTGGTGTCAGGCACATCCATTGCGAATGCTTAAATTCGTTGGTAGACGGTATTGCACGCATGCCGATCACCTCTCGATCGATAAAATCGAATGCCCGTAGATCCTGGATGGGTATATCAGAACCGGACACGATAAACAATCGGAAAAAGCGTTCCTCGGCATTGTACTCCGTATAGAGTTGGCACAGTGCTCGGATGGTCTCATAGACAATGGAGAAACTACCCCACGCGGTCGGACCCATGAGAGTCAGTCGGTGAGTCCTGCAGAATGAGGCACCGTACAAAGGATTCTCAGGACACACGACATGGTATCGTATATCGAAAAACTCATCCATTTTGTTCTTCCACACTTTCCACACGCCGGATTGCGAGACGCCCTGGTGCGCCAGAAATAGGATCGCCACGATCCGTCGTCGTTCCATCGTTTTGCTCTTTGATGAGAAAAAAATCTACGAGATGAATCGAGCTATTTGTTGGACAAGATGAGGATCCATCTGGCGTGTCGTGTATCGCAGAACATCTTGGCGTATTTTTTTCGGAGTAGGAGTAGTAGGAGTAGTGGGGGTTGGACTTTTTTGCGCTTTCCGTTTTCGCGTCTGTTTTTGTGGAGGAGTCGGTATCAATGATTTCCTCAGCAGGTGGGCTCGTTTGTGCCTCTCATAATTTTCCGTATCTACCATGCGCATGCTGAGCGCAATGGTGCCGAGCATGAATGCGAGTTCTACCGTATCGTGGTGTGGCGTCGACGGTGGGATCGGATGATGGATGCCGATCCGTTTCAGATCCTCGGGGGTGAGAGCGACATCGGGTCGGCTGTCCAATATCATCTGATTGGTGATGCCTTTTGCCTGCATGAATTGGGAGAGGGTTAGATTCGGCTGGTCCGGCATCCACTGGCGTATGACGTTTTCAAGACATAATCTTCCCATATCAGCCGCTGTACGAAAAAATCGTCCTGTCAGCACCGATTTGCTGTATGGGGACGAGGCGAGTCGATTATCACTATTACCCAGGATCCGGCTCATCTTGTCGGCGATGAAACCACGGACACGCTGTTGTGTCCGGGCGACAATATCACCATATCCGATTTTTTTGGAAGGATCGGCGCCGTGAAGGATCAATTGGGCAATGACCGCAGGGGCAAACGGTCTCCAACAATAATATCTCATCAGGAGATGCAAGAGCGTCATGTCATCTGTTTTTTTATTCAGATCGATCGTACGATTCTCTAATATCGTCTTTAGGATTTCCATATAGCGACTGGGTCGCTGGAGTTGATAATCCGGATAAACATGACTATTTGTGGCTCCAACGACAATATGCTCCAAGGAATCCGGATCGATCTTGACCAACGGATTCTGCACGAGCAGATGGATGAAATCAAACTTATCATTGAGTATGGCGTATTGTAGAGGAGTGATTCTGTTTATACGTTTATTGAGATAATTGGCGTCTGTGGCGTGCTGTATCAGACGCTCTTGGAATCGTCCAATGTCATTATTATGGATGAGTCGTAACAGTTCGTCTGCCATGATTTATTTACTAAATCATGGAAAAAAATTCTAACAATATTCGAGATGATCGCCGCACATCGCGCAGATGCCAATCGCATAGCCTTGCAGCAAGAAGCACATCTCGTCGTACTGCCGGTCGATCGATGATATGTCACCACCCGCCATCAGGACAGCCATGCGGAGATGACGGAGTTCGGAAAACTGAAAGACCCGCGCGCGCCGCTCCATGTGCGCCTCCAGGAATTGCCGCCGGCGGAGACGATTCTCCTCGCGGAGCCAGTAATGGATGACAATGGAGATGGCTTGGAGCGCGGTAGAGGGGGACATCCTGTGCACAAACAGAGAAAATGGTCATTCGATCGCTGATGTATATAAGATAAGATTCGCAGATGTATCTCAGTTTTGTGATTGATGGATAAAAAAATATCGACAAGTAAAAGAGCATGAAACCATTCTCATGGCTGTCCATCGTGTCCGGATGCTTTCTCGGCGAATTGTTTTTTATCTTGTTCTTCCAGAACATCACACCCAAGGCTGTCATCAACGATTGGTATCGGGAGTTTCAGATGTATGCGGTGGCGCTCGATCTGCTGATCATCATGATCGGGTACGGCATCATGAATCTGATTGTGCGCCATGTCTTTACAAACATGGTATGGTGGCAGTACATGGCGCTCCTGTTGATCCTTCAGCAAATCCACGACATCATCTTCTATTATGTGGTCGTCCGGCCACTCCACGGCAAAAAGAATCTGTCTCCCTTCTGGAGTTTCTGGGATCGATACGCCCGTACCAACGGTTACCTGGCCGTCCTCGCAGATTCATCCATGTTTATCGTCTTTACGGGGCTGATCGTCCTTCTCCAAAAGGTACCCCGTGAAACACAGGTACTGGTCCTGTTGGTCAGTCTGTACTGGATCTTGTACCGTTTGTTCCCAGAGACGAAATGAAAAATTACAGACACTCACTGAATCCGGTGTTGTCGATCTCGCCCATCGACCGTCGCTCGGTCCCATGGAATTCATGGATTTCGATCCACTGTTCGTCGTCCAATGTGTACGATTGTGCATACCGGACGGCCTCGTCGTGACGCGCAAACACACCCAGCACCTTCAGGATGATATCCATGTCCTGGTTCAGGGCCGTATAGATCCAACCATGCAATGTGCACACAAACATCGGATGCTCCATCACCAGCAATCTAAAAAAAATGAATTTTTTAATACGATTGTTCCCCTTTAAATCACCACAGAGTGAAAAGACAGAAATTAATTCCCAAATGCAGACTCATCTTCAGTGTCAGAACTGCGGAAAACCGTACACCTACAAGAGATCGTTGACCAAGCATGAAGCGACATGTCGGAGACAGCCACGTGGCCCACATCAGGCAGCGCCGGCACCGACCCCAGCCAGTGCGCCACCACCACCGCCACCACCACCGCCATCACGTACTCGAGCACCAGCCATTCCACCGCGTTCACCGTCTCCATCCTCCGAAGAACCTCGTCGGAGTATGCGTATCATTCTTCAGGATATGAATAGGAGCGATCAGAGGCTAGCACGATCTTTCATTCGTGAGATGACGATCAGGCGCGAATTGATGGATGAGATGGAGAGCAGGCTCGTGGCTCTATGAAACATCCTTCAGGATTTTACGAGTGATTGATGGGGCATTGTCTGGGATTCAATCATCAATAAAAAATAAATAATGATTCATAATTCAATTTGGCACAAATTGAATATATCGCCAATGAGTAAAAATTGATGGAACTATCATTCCGGATGAATCCACGGCATCGATTCCCAGAGATCTGTATCGATCATCCGTCCGCCGTGAAGTATTTCCAGTTTGTCTCTCTCTCGGACGACTATGCGCTGGACGATGTCTTGCAATCGTCTCGACGGGAACGGATCTTCGATCCGCATACTTTTTTGGATACCATCTGGGATCTTTCATCACCGCTGATGAAGACCATCTATCCGTATTTCTGTCGAGGATCGCGGTTTACCGACGAACCCGTCTGGAGCAAGGATCGAAACCTCGTCTGGCGAGCCCGTTGCTACGCGCTCGACAGGAACGATCGATTCGTGCTAGGCATCGGATGGGGATTCCGGCTCCTCGATGGGCGCGTCCATCTCATTCGTCCGTACCGGCTGGCACCGTCGCGTCGTTTCCGTGCGTACAAGGCGTTTGTGGATCGTTTACATCGACCGTCGCGAACGGATTCTCCGGGCTCGCGTAGTAGGCGATGGTCCGCTGGAGACCCTCCTCGAAACTCACCCGGCTCTCCCAACCCAGTCGTTTGACCTTGTTGCAATCGATGCGGTACTGGAAATCGTTGTAGAAACGATCGGGCACGTACTCGTAGTAATCGACAGGATTCACATGACTCCCCCGGAGCAGGTAGATGAGACGGTTCGCAATCTGTTTCACGCTGTGCTCGTTCTCCGTCCCGATATTGTAAATCTCATTGATCTTGCCCCGTTCCAGGACCAGACGGACGCACGCACAGATGTCGTCCACATAGATGAAGTTGCGGCGCGTATTGCCGTTCCCGTGGATCGTGCACTTCTTCCCGTTCTGGAGGAGCAGGATGAACTTGGGGATGAGTTTCTCCGGGTACTGGCGAGGACCGTACACGTTGTTCCCGCGGATGATGACGATCGGGAGATCGAAGCAGTGGAAATACGACTGGACCAGGAATTCGGCCGAGATCTTGGTGGCCGCGTACGGGTTGGTCGGATTCGGGAGGTGCGTCTCCGTGAACGGTTCGGGACGGATCGTCTCGCCGTACACCTCGTCCGTCGAGATGTGCAGGAACCGCGTCAGCCGGTTGTAGTGTTTGCAGGCCTCGAGAAGATTGTGCGTCCCCGCGATGTTGTCCTGGGTGAACTGGATCGAATTGTTGAACGAATTGTCGACATGGGACTGCGCCGCGAAATGGACCACGAGATCGATCTGGTGCGTCTCCAGGATATCCAGGAGCGTGCGCATCTCATTGATGTCCACCTCGTAACTCGTAATGTCCAGACCGGCGAGGTGCTCACGCCGGCTGCAGTAGCTCACCTTGTCCACATTCACAATCGTCATGTCCGGGTACTCTCGGCGCATGTAGCGGATGAAATTGGATCCGATGAACCCGAACCCGCCCGTCACCAGCATGCTCTTCATCCTCGGTTCGAGCCTCAGGATCCGTTGTTTGCGGATCCGTTTGAACAGGCGCTGGATGGATTCGTAGATGGGCAAGATGAAATAATCCTTCTCCAGCGTGGACGTGTCCAGGCGATTGTTGGATCGCTCCGACCGGAGGATCCTGTTCTGCTCCTCCAGCGTGAAATTCTGGTAGGTGAAGGTGGGATCGATAATCTCGCGGTACATGTCGAGGATCTCGTTGTGCGAGATGATGCCCGGATTGGTCAGGTTGATTGTGCCTTTCCTCTCGTTGCGGATCATATCGACCATGATCGGGAGGACGTCCGGGATCACCGTCATGGAGTTGGCGATGCTGCAGATCTTTTCGTACCGGAGGATCTTGGCGATGAAATTCCGGGGACACTCGAGGTCCTCGTTGATCGGCATCCGGATCCGCAGGTTCAGGACGTGCGGGTAGAAATGCATCAGCCGATCCGTGAAACCCTTGACGATCGAATAACTCGATCCCCAGAAATTGGGCCGGTCGTCCTCGATGAAGCCCTTCTCCTCGTCCTGCACCCGGTGCTCCGCGTCGTAGTTGAAGATGCACCCCGTCCCCAGGTAGGTGAGGTGGATGCCTCGTTCCTGGGTCATCAGGGCCAACTGGAGCGGGCCGAACAGGTTATCCCGCACATTCTCGTGCGTCTGTTTCTTGCCGCCCTCCAGGTAATCGATCGTCTTGTACGCGCCGCCCGACGTCCTGCCCGCCAGGCACACCACCCTCGTAGGCGCGTGTCGATCCCATTCTTTCCGGATCCCGTCCGTGTCGTCGATCCTCGATCGGCCGCACACATACACAATATTCTGGCGCTCCAATTCCTCCTGGAACTGCCTGCCGATCCATCCCTGTCCGCCGTACAATAGCCACATGGGTTTTTATCCCACCCTCCATCCTGCTTAAATCAGAGAAAAATCCTGTTGTTGCGCTGCATCTGGTGTATCGCCAGCTGAGTCGATGCATCGATCGCCGGATGATAATGCGTGATCGGGCACGCGGAGAGTGTCTGTCGTATTCTGAGGCTCGTGGTGGCGGGGATTGTCAGCAGATTCATACCCTGATTACAATCTCGACCGGTGACGAGCGCGTGGAAGGATGCATCCTCGAGCATCAATATCGTGGGAGGAGGAACTGTCTGAACCACAAGCCCGGAACCCTCCCGATCGTATGGTGTACATACAAAATTGCCCATACTCTACAGATGCGCAATTTATTTATTTCTTTGGGGAATTTCAATCCTGTTGTTTCCCTCGGTGGAAGATGTACACATCGGCGTGTTTCGTGCTGATGTGCGCGTCGATGTCCTGATCCGATGAGATGGTGATGGTCTTTGTTTTTGAGCATTTGGGACACACGGTGTGGGATGCCGTACTCCATCTACCGTGGATCCGATTCTGATCATCCTTGGCAGTGCACATGCGGGCCGTTTTCTCCACAGTGACGCTCAGATTATCTCGTTGGATGATGTACTGTTTGTGATGGTTCGACTGTGTGTGCTGGTACTGATTCCAGAGGATATAATGATGACCGCATTCGCATTTTTTAAGTTTTTTTCTCGGATCATCTTCATTGAGATTGTATTCATCAATATCGACAAACCAAAACTTATTTTTTTTGCACTGGTCGCAGTGTACCTGCGATTTCCTGCAAACCATCTGCCCGCATTTGTTCTTGCACGGTCGGATCATACATATAACAGTCTATTTCATTTATTTTTTTTTTTATTACGATGTAGAAATTCTCTGAATTTATTTTATTTTTTTTCCAATAGTAGTTTTTTTTGAAAAAAAAAAACTTTTGTAATAGTAGAATTATGTCTGATCATCAGGATCGTTCGTACGAATGCGAACACGATGAGAACGGCGGGCGCGATCGATGCGATTGCGACGACGAACCGATTGTCATATGTGTAAAGTGCAAGCCAGGGAAACGAGGTCACACGGGACCGACCGGTCCTATGGGCGAGACCGGTCCGACGGGCGAGACCGGTCCGACGGGCGAGACGGGACCTACGGGCGAGACGGGACCGACGGGCGAGACGGGACCGACGGGCGAGACGGGACCGACAGGCGAGACGGGACCTACAGGCGAGACGGGACCTACAGGCGAGACGGGACCGACGGGCGAGACGGGACCTACAGGCGAGACCGGACCTACAGGCGAGACGGGACCTACCGGCGAGACGGGACCGACGGGACCGACGGGACCGCACGGCGTGACGACAACGTACCTGAACCTGTACAACCTCGGCGAACAATTTGTGGCCGTCGAAGAGAATTTCATCTTTGATCACATCCGCATCCAGCACGGGAATTGCGGGTTCACCCCAGGCACGGCGGACATCTACGTGTGGGAACCCGGGACGTACTATATTGCCTTTAACACGTTCCACCTCCAACCCCTCCAATCGGCGATCTTTTTGAACGATGTCGTCGTGTTCGGGTCCATCATCGGGGATCAGCTGTCGGCGACCGTCGCGTCCAACACCCTCCTCCTCGAGATCCTCGACACCGATCTGATTTCGCCGACGGAACTCTCCCCGTCCGGGTTCGCGGCCAAGATCAATCTGCGCAACCACAGCTCGTACTCGCCCTTTGTCGAGGTGGACGGGCATCAGGGATCGGGATCCAACATCGACCAGTCGAATGTCAACCTCGTCCTGTTTGTGCTGCAATCGTATCTGTAGATGAATCCATCATCCTGGTCCGCCAGAATCTCAACATCCCTTTCCTTGTGCTTTTGTGCGCACACGGGATGATGGCTTGATCGAATACCACATGAACCGGATCCATCATCCTGGTATGCCAGAATCTCAACATCCCCTTCCTTGTGCTTTTGCGCGCACGGGATGATGGTCATCTCGTAATCATCCATTCGCGCCGGACTCATTACTCCTCCCCCTTTTTGTAATATGTTGGCGCATACAAATAATGAACAACAAACAACAATCACAATCAGTAATGCCGGCGGACGGCCTTGCCGACGGGGAAACGCGGGATGCCATCCGCGCTGTACTCCTGGAAGATGACGGTCAGCCGGTCGCCGATGTATTTCGCCGCATTCTGGAAAAGCTCGGACCGGTGGGCGAGGGTGCCGCGCGGTCGCACGCGGAACGCCTTCCCATGCGACGTGACGCACCGCCAGATCACCGTGCCGCTGTCCCTCCCGGCGCCTTCGTCGAACCCGACAATCTCAAACTCCTCCTCCATGAAATTCTTGTATTTTTGCAGATCCCAGGAACGATAGCCCATCCGGTAGATCCCGTCGCGATTCCGCATCATGGTGCCCTCATGCCCCGCCACGAGGAACTCCCCGTGGTGTGCCATGACCTCGTCCAGGGTGTGGCACTGGTGCGTGGGCAGGATCTGGAGGATTTCGTCGTCCGGGAGCGTCATGTGACTCATCCTCGATTGGAACCCCGCGTTCGGTTCATCCAGGATGATCACATCAAAGATGTAGTACCGCACCGTCCGGATCGGTCCGGTCTTGTCCGACAGCCGGCATAGGCCGGACAGTTCTTCGAACGACATGTCCCGCGAGTACAGTTCGCCATCCAGAACATGGTCCGGGTATTTTCCCAGGTACGCGACGAGCCTCTCCCGGATGGGGGAGAGGTGAGAGGATCGGAACAGGAATCCCGTCCTCGATCGCAGTTCGACCGCCCCCTCCACCCACCGCGCCAGACACCGCAAGCCGTCAATCTTGGGCTGGACGTACAGCGGGAAGACCAGGTGTTTGCCGCCTTCGAAGGTCTTGCTCAGCATGGGAGCGATTGTGCGCGAGGTCTCTTGTATGTCGATGGCGTAGCGTTCCCGATTTCTCTTATGATCCCATCGGCTCTCGGCGAAATGGATCGCCTGATCGATGAGGTCGGAGTGGCGCCGGTTCAATTTCTCGATGATGCGGTCGTCGCACTGCATTTTCCCATCTTTCTGCCCGTGGATTGTCCTCACGACGATCTTCCCATCGTCCTGTCCCAGGACACGCACAGACCACTGTTGGATCGAATTGTTTTTATTCCTGGCAAACAGGACCGGGAATTCTTTGATGATTGTCATACCGTATTACTGTTCCTTTCTTACTTGTTAGAATTCAATTTCCAAAATTGAATTCCGTACACCAATGGAATAACATAAAAAAAAAAGACAATGATCAAAAAACGCAGCGGCAGGACGACACCTCCTCGTCTCGAACATTACTATTATCATCCTCCGTACGGTTCGAGATTCTGGATCCTGATGCCCTTCATCGACAACGAGGACAAAGAGTTTAAGGATCAGATTTACGCGGATCTGGGCGAATTGAATTTCCGCCCCATGTTCCAGGCGGAATCACATGATTCGTTTGTACCGCAAAATGAGATAGAAACAAAAAGCTAGGAGCAGGACGATCGGCCACAAGACGGCAATCATCTCGAGGGTCCGGGACATTGTCCGGAACGATAACGGGATGTGGAGTTTTTTCTTGGCCTCCTCGTAGAGCGCGGGCTCGTTCTCCTGAAAACAGATGGATGGATAGATGCCCACCTTGATCAGGTTCGGCATGGTGGCGAGGAATTTGTCGATATGTATATTGTGCAAGGCGGGATGGTCCAGGATCTTTTCCATCCCAGTCCGGTTCATGATGTACGCGTGAGATAGGTAGGGCGAGGGAAGACGGACAATGTTGATAGCGAGGGGGAATGCGGCCACGATCGGCCATGTACAGTAGCCCAGATAGAAAATATCCCATGAATTCTGATCCATCCAGGCGCCCGCGCGTTTGATCATCGCCTCGTCGATGGAATCGAAGCGCGCGTCCTCTTCCAGGAATAGGACACGCTGGTATCCTCGTTCGTACGCCCACCGGATCATGGCGATGTGATTCTTGAAGATATCGTTCGAGGTCTCATCCGTCGCGCTGTGCGTCAGGATCTCCATCAGACCGATGGTGCGATCACCCCCATTGTTCCGTTGTTTTTTCTGATTCCCCTCAACCGTGTACAAATAGATATTCTCCATCCCGACGTCTTCTTTCAGGTGATGAAAAATCGCCCTGTGACGATCTTTCCTGGAGGCGAGCGTCAGGACCAGAGTGCAATCGACAATCGAGGATAACATGCGGTCGATGGAACAACTTTTTTCTCATGGATGATATTATTTTTATGTATTATATATTTGCTCAAAATAAATGAGCGGCACTCATTTCCGGGAGATCATCAGTTCTTACGTGTGGGCCAATCCCCGATGGATGCTGACGAGTATCGTCCTCATGATTATTAATTTCCCGCTCGAAATCATCCTCCTCTCATTCCTCTCGGGGAGGATCTTCCTCCTCATGGGGGACATTAAAAACAATTATGCCAGGATCATCCGTCTCGTCATGTATTTTTTCATCGCCTATTTTGTGATTGAACTTTCGCTGGTCATCCGTGATGGGTACGATGCGATCAAGGTCCCCGAACTGGAAAAACAGATCCGCAACCATATCATCACCATGATCCTGGAAAAGAATGAGATCCATTTCGATCACATGGCCATGGGCGAACTGGTGGTCCGATTCCTCAAGGCTCCCATCCACAGCTACTACGCGTACAATATTTTTTTGAAATTTGTCGTCCCATTCGTCCTTGCAGTCATGGTGATCGGGATATACGTATGGTACCTGAATCCTCGGTTGGGGGTGCTGTATTTCATCATCTACAGCATCTACCTCGTCGCATTCTACGGGCTGTGCCGTATCATGATCCGCAAGACCGAAGAAAAGATGAAGGCCGAGATGCTCATGTTCAACCAGCTCGAGGACACGCTCGAGAACATGCAGACCATCTTCACCTCGGACACGATCCAGAAAGAAAAAGCCTACATGGACCAACAACAGATGATCTTCATGCGCGCCCAGACCTCCGAACAACAACTCAATGCCCGGTTCAAGCTGATCCTCTCCATCGCGTCGCTCCTCTCGGTCATATTTTTGTTTGGATACTCGATGCGCCTGTTCTTGCAAAAGCGGATGCGGGCGGATGTCCTCGTCTCGGTCATCACGCTCCTCTTGTACATGGTCCGTTTCCTTGGATTCACGGCCCGGCGCGTCATCGAGGGCATGATCACGATCGGCAGCATGCTGGAGAGCAATCAATTCCTCGAACGATTGCGGATGGATACGTTCCAGGACGGCGAGGCGATTGATTTTATATCGCGAGGCGAGATTGTCCTGGAAAAGATCAGTTTCCGCTACCAGGAGGATTCGCCGTTCCTCCTCGAACGATTCTCTCTCGTGATCCCGGCGCATTCACGGATCCTGCTCATCGGCGATTCCGGCTCCGGCAAGACCACATTCCTCCGTCTCCTGCTGGGATTCTTCACGCTGCAGAGTGGATCGATCCGGATCGATGGTGTCGACATCGCCCGGAGCAAACGCTCCTACCTCCGACGGAAGATCGCGTACATCAATCAGAACACGCGCCTGTTCGATCGTACCATCATGGAGAATATCCTGTACGGATGCGATCCATCCATGGTGAACCGACAGAATGTCATTGATTTCATCCGCGACAATCATCTCGCCACCATCTTTGAGAAGATGGGCGGCGACCTGGAACAGCGGGTCGGACGGGGCGGTGAACGACTCTCCGGCGGTATGCGCCAGATCGTGCTGTTGTTGCGATGCTATTTCAGGGATTCGCCGATTGTCATCCTGGACGAGGTCACCTCCAATATCGATGCCCGGCATCGCGCGCACGCGATACGGATCATCCGGACCATGTTTGTCAAAAAGACTGTCATTGCGGTCTCTCACGATAAGGATATTTTTGATTTGTTCGATACCCGACTGACGTTCTCGTTCGATCATCCTCCGTTGCTTACGGGGCGATAATCTCTTCATCCACCGGGGGCGTGTACTGCGCCAATAATTTTTGTATTTTCTGGTACAAACTCTCTTCTTCCTTGAGACGATCCTTGATCATCTGGACATTCTTGTTGATCTCGACGATATGTTTGCGGAGATGATTCTTGAATACCTTGAAACGGATCGACGTCGAGCAGATGTCGCACACGACGAATCGTTCCGGACATTCCGAGATGATGTGATCGGACAATCGATTCATCTCGATAAACTGGTGGCAGGTGAAACACCGCGTCTGATCGTGATCATAGTACATATGACGGGGTATGTCGGTCTCCAGGACGTACGTCTGACACAGGGCGCATTTCTGGAACATGGCGCACGAGGCCTGATGATGTGGCATCTCTGTCCTCTGGCAGGTGAACCCGCATTCGCACTCGATATGATAATAAGGGCACACCGAGAATACATGTTTCGCCACCTGGATGTGCGTATTCTGATAGTCACAGTACGGGCATGTTTTTATATCGGTATCCTTATCCATCATGAGGTAATCGACACGGAACGTCTTGTTCTTGTGGTAATGATGCGAGTGGCAGGATAAAGGACAGTAGATGCATTTTTTTTTTATGGGGCGCTGCGCCCGGTGTTTCTGGAGTTCGAGGTACTGTTCAAGACACGCCAGACAGATCCGTTTCATGGTGAAACAAGAAATCTGCCCGTCCTGTCGTTCGCTGCACTGGAATGATAGAGGTTCCACGGGGATTCGCAAGGATTCAAGACATATACAACAAACCTCATTATCCATCTTCTCTATCAATAAAAAATATTTAAAATTAAATAATTTGATGAACTAATCGACCATGATGATATAGAGGCGACACCTGTCGCTGATTTCTCTATTTCTTCTCATTGTTGAGCCAAGAATATTCTCATCAAGGTGATTAACGAGAACGAAAAGGGTAGAATTGCATGCGGATCATACTGAGAGGCAATAGACTATGGAACGGAGAAAGAGGAAAAAAAAAAAGAGAACCATACGTCCCCTTCATCTTTTCTCTCACTCTATGAGACTATTCTTTTTGATAGGTTAATAAACATTTAATTAACATTTTCAATATCGGATTGAATTCCATGAAAAAATTTCTTTTTTTTTTTCAATAAATAATGTCCATTGTGATTGAAACTCGTCAGAGATGGTTGAATCTCCCGATCCTAATCACGGCGGGTCTGGTATCCGGTCTCGTAAACTATCATGGGTGCCTGAAACAACTCCAATCGTTCCAATCGCATCTCGATGCTTCCCAGCAGGCCTTGTACCAGGAGATCTGCAAGGAACGAGAGCACATCTTCTATACCTCCCTCGCTCAGGGTGTCATCATCGGCATCCTGTATCTCTTTTTTTCCATTGTCTTCCTGAACCGTGTGATCGGGTACGGCCTGTTCTGCGAGAGTCTTGCCATTGTCGTTGTGATCTTATACCTGTTTTATCAGATTACGACCAAAAAAAAGAACATGCTCCTCGATGGGAACCTGTCGGAAGAGGATGTGAAGGAATGGTACAAGGTGTATCAGTGCATGGAACGCCAGTTCAACATGAATTTTATTATTGGATTCCTGGTGGTGGGATTCGCGCTGCAACTCTTGGACATTGTGTCGCCCCCCGCCCGATTCTGCCTGACGCCTCGCATCGAGAAGAAAAAAAATAAAACGACTAAGAAAAAATGAATGAAGAGATTGTCCCGTTCGGATTCCTCGAGTACCCCAACGGCATGAAAGAGTGCGAGGAGAGTTCCCTGTGCACCTGGGCGAATCCTCAGAAAACGCAGGCCGTCCCGTACTGTTCCCTCCACAAGATCGATTGTTCGCCCGAACTGATGGGATGCTACACCGACTCCACCTGCGGAGGGAACGTCCTGCCATTCCCTGTCGCCACACCTCCCCCCGTCATCAACCTCCCGCCCGAAGAGGTCGTCGCACCATCATCACCCAATCACCATGACGCGCACTCACAGCGCGTCCTGATCATCCTCGGCATCATTGCCGGCCTCCTGGTCATCCTCTTGCTCATTGTCATCTGGCGCGTGTATTTTTCCTAAAAAAAGTTCTTTTTGTTAAATCATAAAATGATCGAACCGCTCACAAAAGATCTCGTGACGGCGTACGTGGTCGTGTTTATGTTGCTCATCATCCTGATCCCTTTGCGGGCGGGAATGGTGTTTTTCAAGACGGGGCGAGGGCAGAAGGGTATCTTTCGGGCCATCACGTCCGTTTTCCTTAGAGGTTTGATGGCGATCGGGATCATCCTCTATCTGACCTTCAAACACCCCATTGTGCGAAGGACGCAGATTCTTTCCAAGCGTTATCAGGAACAAGGCAAAACGCGGAAAGAGGATATACGAGCCTCGTCGGTCAATCTGGTCGGCGGATTGATCCATCACGGGACAACATTATTGTACGAGATGGATCAGATTGAAAAAAACTATGCCTACGAGAATCCATCGGACAGGGAGAAAGTCAATGAGATGAGGCAGCAGATCCTATCGTCCATGATTGTATACACCGAAGTCGCCTCGAATAATCTACAACTGCATAAAAAACATGTCCAGATGGTCAAACGACCGTTGCTGGAGTATACCGAACTACTGAAGTTACCCGCCCCCGAGGTGCGAACCATCCAAAAAAACATCCACGCCGTTGTACAACGCATCCAACAGACCGCCATGACATCATTCATCCCTCCCATCGGCGCGACGACGCGCAAACAGACCAAGAATCAGATCCAGGTCCGGAAAAAAATCATGAAACCCGCGCAGATCCAGTTGGCCAGGAAGGTACACACCACATCCGAACAAACAAGGCACCTCCTCCGACAGATACAAGATGTGGCCGATCAGGTGGCGCTCATCCCATTCAGGACATTGCCCGCTCGCGTCGAACAAATCACAGACAAGGAGGAGAAAAAAGGTCTCTTGGAACGAGGGATCGATCAGTACGCGCCCCAATCCATCAAGAATGTCTTTTATTCGGGCATCCAGACATTGCGATCGCAGCTGCCATCGTACCTGGAATTAAAGAATATTCCCGAAAGCACGATTGTCATGGCGGGTGATTTTCTGCGCCAATCGTTGCGTCATTCTACAGGACATTGGGAGGATCATCTCTTTAAGATGAAGACGAAAATCAACGAGATGGGGAGCACGCTCATTTCGATTTTCGACAAGGCCCAGAGTTACAACAAACAGGCGCTGGAACATGCGATGCTCGTCCTCATCACCATGTACGGACTCGATGAGGTGGTCTATTTCATCTTTTTCGTCCTGTGGGCGTTTATCCAATCCAAGAATTTCATCGTCGACAGGTTGACCCCCGATCATCATCTTCCTGCGCATCAATTAGTGCGTCGTTACATTAAAAAATCCAGATGACGAGTCTCACAATCTATTTTTGCCATATCCTACTGAACATATAGCAAGAAGTGCTTTGAAATCAGTCAGACAAGATATTCATCGCGTGAGGATGTGGAGGAGGTGTCGCTGCAGGAAAATCATGGCGTGGATGAGCGCGGTAAACAGTCCCGAATAGAACAAGAGATTGAGACCGCTGAATCGCGTCGCGACCATCTCGTGCCGCGATTCTTTTTTCCGTTCCTTGACGTACAGGAACCCGGGCTTGATGATCAGGAGCAGGATGAAAAAGAACAGGAAGAATTCGATCGTAATCAGGTAGTGCCGGACGACGTACTCGGCCCATTCCTGATGATGGCGCAGCCGAAAAAAGGGAGGATGACGCTCCGATCGGGCATCCTCCTCCTTGGTCGCGACCGAGACAGCGACGGTTTTTTCGGGCTGACATCCTTCGACCGATGGCAATGATTTCAGATCGTTCTTCAGATTCTGAATCAGCTGGTTGAAATCCGTCGACATTTGTGAATCTTTATTCCCCAATGAGTTAAAAATTAAATGTCTTTTTTTTGTAATGGGAAATAAATGATTCTCCTGTGGATCGCAGGTCTGTTTGTCCTCCTGCTGATCCTGTGTTACATCATCTATCAGCGCTACCGGCTGCAGCATCATATCCAGGATCTCTACAAAAAAATATTCCATCATCCGCCGGACGACGTGACTCTGGACCGGTGGATGCACAACTGGAAGGGGGATCAGGTCTTTTACGAGTTTGCCCGTCGCATCGTCGAGAGCCGCCGGCGGGCAAAAAAAGAAAGAATTCTATTCACGGGCCTGTGCCAGGACCACGGGGACGAGATCATCCCGCACTGGCTGCCGCGGATCGAGCATCTCGGCGAGTATTTTGAGGATTATCGCATCCTGATTATGGAGAATGATTCGGACGATGACACGCGCGAACGGTGGATCCAGGAGACGTACCGCAACCCGAGGGTGCTCGTCCTGTGCGACGATGAACGCCCGCTGAACATCAAGGAATGTCGTCTCGGCGTGCGTTCCTCGACAGGAGATAAAGAACAAAACCTGCGCCGGCGGGTGGATCGGCTCGCGAACCTGCGGGACACGTACCTCCGGCGCATCGGGCGCAAATGGGCGGATTACGAGTACATGGTGGTCATCGATTGGGACCTGATCGGAGACCTCTCGTTGGAAGGATTCTTCCACGCGCTCTCGGGCGTCCGCGATCGCACGGCGGACGTCATGACGGTCAATTCCTTGTATCGGAAGCCGGATGGGATCTGGCGCATCTTTGACACGTTCCCGCTCCTGAATCATCACCGGTGCGACGAACTCCAGAAAAAAAAACGACAATTGGATGCCGAGACCGAGAGGACGTGGCGCGATCGGCTGACAAAGACGCTCCGCGAACCTGTCCAGATGGAATCGGCCTTTGGCGGTCTGGCCATCTACTCGCTGCCGCGCGTGATCGAGACCCGATCGTACTACGCCATCCCCGAGCACGAAAAACGATGCCCGATCCAGTGCGAGCACACCTCGTTCCACCGGTTCCTCCGCGTCTACATCGATCCGTGGTTCGTCCTCCTCCTCCGGAAAAACCTCCACTGAATCCAGAACTTATATACGAAAGACGAGGAACGGTCGGAGTTTGGCAGACGCGCTGTCTCGCAGTGCAAAAATAGTAATGGGATCTTTCGTCGTTGTATTCGGCAGGTTGGTATTGAAATCTTTCCCATAGATTAACTCGGCCGCGTCTTCTTTTGTCATCATGAATGCAATCATGTACCGTTCTTTCGAATTCGGATCATTCGAGTATGCATAGCCATTGAACGCTATATCCCAATCGGGCGATACATAGAAACCCTCGCCCCAGAATTTCGTTATCGTATGTCGTTGTTCGATCTTTTTAATGATGGATACAATAGCATCCCGATTCCTGGTGCCATGAAAAAAGATGTACGGTGGTTTGTAATTCATCCGTCTCATGATATCGTCCAGAGTTTCGCCCCATTTTTGTTGTTTCAGTCGTCTAATGATCTGCAGTCGTTTTAATTGGGGATTATTGGCCTGATTCGGCTTTATATCGCTCAGCGCCCGCCGGAGATCCGCGGTGGAGAGGGAGAACCGATTATCATCGGATCGCTGGCCATCCATCGTTTGGGATATCGGATGGTATGTCATGGATTGCCCTCGGATGATCGGAGTAGGGCGCTGTCTTTGGAATCTGGGGGGTAATCGCGTCACGACCCGGACATGCTCGATCTTCTCATCCACATCCGCGAGCATATCATAGACGGCCACTCTGTGCTGTCGCCACCATCTTCCATCATCGGTATTCATTATATCCCATGCCTTTTTCGGATCCGAGGCGTATTTTATCGTTCTGCTTTTCCAGAATTGTACGGCGCCCGCATCATCGACGCGGAATTCTTCGGGCACCAGGATCGTATTGGGTATAGGCAGATCGAGCAATCGGGGCATGAGCGTATCCAGACTCTGTAGACACCGCGTCGTGTAGACAATGACCGATTCATTTTTCACATCACCATCCATGATAAATAGCGGGGATAGAGGAGTTGTTTGTCGTACTTTCCACCACCAGAAAAGATAGACGCCGATCATGTACGCGCCCTTGCCATGCGCGCATTCTACCGATTGGAACTTTTTTCCAAATATTTCTCCACCGTTTTTATCCGTGAGCATGCGGATCTGCGGGATCTTGTCCATCATCTCTGATAATTCCAGCGAGAGAATCTGCGACCGCCTGAATTCATCCGTTTTCTGATTGATATAATTGGTGTGCTGAGCCTCGTTCATGTACACCCATCCGATCTCGGCAATCCTCTCCATGATTTCGCGGTCGATGGGATTTCGTCGAATGTGTTGGATTTTTTTTTGGTATGCTCGAAAGGCTTGTTGGAGATTTTTTTTCTTTTGTGCCTGAATGGGGGATCGTGTTATGAGGGACACCAGTTGTCTCAGTTCTTGAATGTTGTTCCACAGCAGTATATTCTGTTTCCGGTTTGGTATTAAAAAATCGTGTGGATCCATAAATTCGGAGCTTATCAAATAATCAGCCACTTGTTCGAGATCGTGCAAAGTGCGTCCATGGACATTGACCCATCGTCTATCGGCAGGAATCTGGTCCAATTGACCACCCATTAAAGTTATTTTATTTCGATACTCTCCTGCGGTTTTCCCCTGTTGTTGACCTTTCGCAACCAATCTTAGTGGTGCTCCTCCGCCTGTTTTTTGCTGTCGATTTTGATATTCAGCGAGTAGTGGTACCTGTTGCTGTTTGGACATTTATTCTAAACAGAAAAAAAAAAATAGATATATCATAAATTATGAGTACGGACGAGTTTTATACCATGTACCGTGAAATCTGCAGCCAGTACAAAGCACTGTACAGCAGAGCAAAATCTCAATTCACAGAACTGAAATCACAGGCCACCATCCCAGATCCCCACATTCCCACCAATAGAACCTGCGGCTATGATACAGGATGCACGATTGAACGATACGAGGATTGTAGCAATGACGACAAATGCAAACTGATTGCACAATTATGGACCTATCTAGGCCGATTGAATGATTACCTGAACGAATGGTACACACTCCTGGGGGTACGAAACACCGCCCCGGATACCGCATTCCTGCCTCCCCCCACGTTCGATGCCGCGAATATGACCATCCCGGCCTGTAATAGCAGTAGCATTTATGGGTTCATCAAGGGAGCACTCGATTTTATCCAGAACAAAACAGCCGATTTTGATACGAGGATGTCCAAGATCCCGACTCCATCCGCCACTCCTAGACCGACGACGATAAACAAAAATCATAAACCCAAAAAAATATATATATTCATACTTATTCCTGTGATAATATGCGACATGATCTCCATTCTATTCTTGAAATATTATTGGTGGAATGTGAACTATCGTATGTTAGGCGTGTATATTCATCTCGGGTGTTGGATCTATTATATTATCGTGATATGGAAAGTATCCTCCCATGTAGCTCTAAAAATATTTCTTACATTCGTACTATTATTTGAATTCATATTACCTCTATTGTATATACAATATTTGTACGAACATCCACAAACCTCATCTCGTTTCATGTCCTCCACTCAATGGCAGCACATCAAAAAAAGAGCACAGCGAATGCTGCCTTCAGCAATGGCAGCACATCAAACAAATACAAAGTCATAGACGGTAGAACTGCCAATTTGAACCGGGATGGCTCAAAACTCTGCGCCATCAGGAACTCCCTCGATCGGACGATCCATTGCTGGATCGCCCGGTTCTCCGTTGCGGTAAACAACGCCGGATCGTACATCCCGCGTAGGAGTGGCAGCCGCCTCATTCGGATAAAAAAAATAGAAAAATTATTCTTGTCTTTTCGAAAAGACACCATGTATGCTCGGTACAACACGTTGTTCAACGGGTGCGCGATGACGGCCTTTACCGGGATCACGGACAGCACGCGATTCTCGTGCGGTTCCTTGCCCCAACAACCGCTCGTCCGTCGTTCGATCCAGTCCGAGGAGACGAGTCCGTCCGAGATCCAGTGCTTGCACGACTGCCGGGAGACGAACGAACAGTGCCGGTACGATTGTCGCGTCGGCCCGATCCGCGAAGAATTCTCCTTACCGAAAAAGACACCGACCACCACCACCAAACTACCCTCCTTCTCGGCGATGCACACACAAACACCATCACCGACCACCACCATCATCAAAAAGAATCCGACCGACCCGAAGAACCTCCTGCCCGTCATGGATCCGAAGTTCAATCTGCGCGAGATCTGCAAACAGAGCATCCTGCTGGAGGATCATCTTTCCCACACCGAGAAACGGTGCGTGGACTGCTGCATCAAGCATTTCCTCACGCTCGAGGCGCTCGCCGAGGAGGCCATCACCCTCGACAAGGACAGACAGTTCCGCGAGTCCATCAAGGATCTCCCCCTCCGGATCCGACAATTGCAGAACCGGTGGTACGAGGATCCGGACAAGAATGCGCACGAGGTCTCGCAGGAACTCCGCGCCATCCGGAAACAGTACCAGATCGATTGTTTCGACATTGTCTTTCAGAACTCCTGCGACGACTGTTCCGACGGCATCTGCCGGATCAAGAAGACGTAGAATGGCGTTCAATGCCGACAGCATCATTTACGAACGGAGGCGGAAACTGAACGTCGCCGAGACGCGACGGTCCGTCATCTGCCCCCAGAAGTGGAATTCGGTCGTGGCCAGCGCCGCGACATCGCCGTTGATGATGTCGGTCTCGTTGATGTCCAGATCGAAATTGTACTTGAGCGTCTCCCCGTTCGGGAGCAGGACGCGGAAGAAAAAATTATCCAGCGGTGCCCATTTCAGGAGTTGGACCTGCGTCGCGGAGGGGATGATGAGGTAGCTGACAATGAGGGGATTTTTCGGATTGCCGATCGGGCAGTAGAAGGTGACACGGTCCGTATGAGGATTATTGGTGTAGAGGATGCCCGCATTCGAGGTCGGCGTGCTGACGTTGTAGAGTTCCACCATGACGTACGGGAAGAACGTGGGGAGGACATTGTACCCGTACACGGGCTGGTTCGGGATGATGAGGTGGATCAGCGACACCTCGTAGCAGACCGCCTGGGCGTAGGAGACAAGGGGCATGTTCAGGCCCGTCGATTGTTCCCGGTAGATCATCAGTTCGACGGGGATGTTTTCCATGATTAGTTGATGATCCGGGTTGCTGAAAAAGATGATGTTGCCCTCGATGGACAGCACGGGGAAGAACGCGGTCGAAAAGGGAGAGATGGACGGGACGTACAATAAATACTGGCCGTCCGGGTACGGAGTGCCATCGATCGCGATGGAATCCCCGATGCTCACGACCGCCAGGGTCGCCGACGTGTTCCCGCCGCTCACAATCTGGTAGATGACGCTCGGAGAATAACCGTCCCCGGGCGAGATCAGGACTAGCGAGAGGATGCCGCCATCAGGATCGACACGACCGATCCTGTAGGAGGCCGTTCCCGTCCCGATGTAGACAACCTCGCCCGCCGTGTACCCGTTCCCCGGACGGACCAGTTGGTACTCCAGGATCGAACCCGCCGCCGACAAGGCCAGCGTGGTGTATACCAGCAGGTTCGCGCTCTCCCGGACCTGGAACAGATCGCCGTTCGCGTACGACGGGAGGTCGGTCTCGAACGTCACGACCTTGAATTTCTCCAGGATCTTGTGGATCGGCCGTACCCATCCCTGTGTCACATTCTGGATGAATAGCGCATTCGTCGGTCCCGATTTCAGGAAATAGGCGTTCAACAGATTCTCGTTCGAGAGACTGACATACAGGTTCGATCCCAGGAGGAGCATCTCATCGTGGTAGACATAGCTGGGATTGATAATCTTGTAGTGGTTCGTGGAGGGAGGAGGGAGCGGATTCTCGAGACGGACGGTATTCGTCTTGTTGTCGTAGAAGGTAATCACGGCGGATTGTCCCGAATCCACGACAAACTGGCATCCCAGATAATAATTGAGAGTCGGACTGGCGTGCGCAGCATCGAGCGTGATGGCAGAGGAAGAAAAATCGGTGAAATCGCCCTCGATGGTATCGTTCGGGACGACCGTGGTGGTATCGCCGTCCCACTGGAACTTGGAATAGATGATGTTGTCAATCACATAGATGTTCCCCGCGGCGTTCTGACCGGGCGTCGGGTTGACCGTGACGCCAAACTCCGTCGAGAACCGGTACAGTTTCTGATCCCGGTAGGTCGAATCAATATTCAAGAGGTACTGGGACATTTGTTTACTATTTCGGGATAGAAATATTAAACCAAGAAAATTTCTGGATTATATTTTAGGGATGCGCTCGAAACGTGCTTTCATTCGTACTATCGAACACCCAATCTCGTAGATAATCATCTGTATAGATGGTGATAGGTATCGATGCATTTTTTGCCATCATGACACGTTCATACAGAGTATGTTTCATTTGTTGCAGGAACAATTGTTGCAAAACACTTGAATCGATATCGGAGGATCGTTGTGCTGGTTTATTCTGGAAAATTTTTCCCATCTGACTCATAAATTCTTCGTTAATGGCCGTACTACGTCGAGTGATATGAGTCAAATCATCTCTCAATCGTTGAGTCACTTGATGAGGTGCGTCACTTACATTTCCATGGAATCCACCCGATAGTTGAACGGATTCGTCGCCAGATTCCCAATCAATTGCACATCCGATGAATTATTCATCATGTTTCCCTTATCTAGAACCAAGATATTTTATCCTATGAAAAAATGTGGCTGGAAATAGCGGTTCGCCAGGGCGTCCGCAAGAATGTTTCCCTCATCACTCGCGTGCCCGCGCGTCCACGCCCATCCGATCCCCGGGTGGATCATCGCATCGAGCATCATCCACAGGTCCTGGTTCGCGACCGGCTGTTTCTTGGCATTGATCCACCCCGCCCGTTTCCATCCCTCCAGCCATTCCGTCGCCCCCCGGACGACGTACGTCGAGTCCGAGATGATGCGGAGTGATGCCGTCTCGTCGGACGACAATTCGAGCAGCGCCTCGATGACCGCCGTCAGTTCCATCCGGTTGTTCGTGGTCTCCTCCTCGCCGCCGTGGCGTTCGTGGCGCCGTCCATCGGGCGTCGTGTAATGGTACCCCCACCCTCCCCGTCCCGGATTGCCCTTGCACGCCCCGTCCGTGTATACGACGAGCATCGTATCGATCGTCTTTATGTTTCTTGTTGGATAAACATTTTCTTGAACCGGCGGTGATTGCTCTTGTAGAGGTACTCTTTCAGGGAGGACGGGAACCCCGCAAACATTTTGTCGATAAGGGTGCGGGGACGAAGATGTGGGCGTTCCCACCGGTACAGTTTCCCGGTGACGACGTTGGCGAGGACCAGGTTCGCCATCCTGCCCGACGAGGCATGACGGAACGGCAACGACCCGTACAACGACGTCTGCAACAGCCATTCGATGGAAATATCGAGGTGACTGGCCTTGATCTCGTACAGCACGCCGTTCCCCCGATCCATGACGTCCGATTCGCCGACAATCCCGTAGTGGTACCCGTTCCGGAAATACATCTCGTCCGTCTCCATCGTGAAGCCGAGTCTCTCCAGTGTCGTCGCGTCGTTGATGTGCGCCAGCAGATCGTGCTGGGGGTGGAAGACAATATCCGTCGAGAACCGCGAGGCCAGATTCCGGATATTGCTCATCATCACGCGCAGCTGCTGTCGCTGGCGGGCCGAAAGTTCCATATCGATGTAGCGGTAGAGGTACGGGTTGCGCTGCGCGTCCTTGATCTCGCGGAACAGGAGCGCCAGGTTCCACCACCCGGTCCAATCCTCGACCTCCTCGTCACCCATCGCCACAATCTGACGGATCGACTCGCGGAAACGGGCGGTATCGAAGCACCGGGGCAGGACGTACGACGGACGATCCTCCAGACGACGGACGAGGTCGCGCAAAGAGGGATCGCTCTCCAGAATGGCGCGGTGCGCCTCCTGCATCGCGCGCAATTGCTGGAGGTACATGTCCGTGCCGATCCAGCGATGAAGATCGAAATCATGGACCCAGCAGAGCAGTCGTTCGTCCTCGGCGAACAGGACTCGGGACGGATCCAGCATCATCTCCATGTCCTTGCGGAAGAGCGAGGCGTTGACGATGCGCAATGAGATCAGTTCGGCCATGTACCCGAGGATGGGATAAAGATCGTGCGGCACGTGGAGCTGGATGCGCCGGCCGAACACGACGGTCTCGAGTTTTGGATGGAAGCCGAGCAGGTCCTCGGGGCGCTCGTAGCGCCGCGAGACCTCGGTGACCGTCAGGAACCGGAGCGTCGGGATCAAGAGCGCCTGCTCGCGGGCGGGCTGGGTGAAGACGGGCTCCGGGAACCGGATGGTCGAGGCGAGATCGCGGTATAGCCCATCCTCCTGCGGGCGCCAGCCGAGGCACGCCTCGTCCTCGATCCTGTGGATGATGCGGGAGAGGTAGAGGGACGGCTGCGCGTGGTGGAATCCGACCAGCAGGTACCGTGTCGACCGGGTCAGCGCCACATTGAGGAGGGATTGGTACAACAGTTCCGTTTCTTTGTGCAGGCTGCACTCGTCCGGGATGCTTTTCTGCGTCAGTCCCAACAGAAAGACGACCTTGTGGCTCTTGCCCTTGTCCCCGTGGATGCTGAGGAGACACGTCTTGTCCTCGGCAAAATTCCACTGGATGCTGTTCCGGTAGCCATCAAACTGCGTGGCGAAATGGATGACCGCGTTCCGGTACCCCCGGGCCGACCAGAACGCCTCCAGACGGACGCGGAGGAAGGCAAAGACCGTCTGGTCGTTGCACCGTCGCATCAGGAAACACACGTCCGAGGGCACGATGCTGGGATCGCGACGGTGGAGGATGCCCAGCATCTCGCAGCACTGCGCCGTCAGCTGGTGGACATCGTACTGCTTGCTCATGCTCCCGTGCGGGAATAGGAACGGCCGATGGCCGTGATCGAGGACCGCCTCGAGCGGGCGGCACCCGTGCTGGGCGACCGCCTTCTCCATGACCAGATTGCAGAACGCGATGTGCGAGGAGGGGCACCGGTAGCACCGGTCGAGATGGAACCGCCGGATCTTGGGCAGCGTCCCGAACAATCGCATCGGGTGGAGACCGTCCTCCCCCAGCGACCGCTCGAACAGGGTCTGCATGTAGTCCCCCGCCAATCCCGCCCGGACACGCGGGAGGTGCTGCAACATCCGCACAATCAGCCGCGCCCGGGGGATCTCGAAATCCTGGCATTCGTCGATGTACACCTCGTCCGCGTACTCGCCGTTCTTCATGCAGAAACCCTTGATCGTCTCGACCATCTGCATCAGCGCCTCGATCTTGTACGAATGGTACGCGCCCATGGTGCGGAGGAGAGGCCACTCCTGGTCCTCGAGCTGCCGGTGGATCCACGCATCGAAATTCGCTACCTCGATCGTCTTCCCGTGCGAATACCCCACATAGTGATTGCTGTTGTTCTGCCGGTAGATGGGGACATTCAGGTACGCACCGATCCGGTGGCACAGTTCGTCCGTGACGGAACCGACCTGCGTCAGGAACAACAGGTTGGTCTTTCCTTTCAGGTGCCGACGAAGACCGAGACGGATCAGCGTATCCGTCTTGCGACTCCCGGCCACACCCTCAATCATGATGTACCGGTCCTCCGACCGGCAAATCGCCCCCTGACTGGGATGGATGTACTCCTCGATCCTTTCGAGTCTCGGATCCTCCATTATTTTCTTTGTTACTGTCTTTCTTGAATCTATTATTATTTTATACCGCCCATGTATTTAGATGGACATCCATGTGATTCAACAGGATAGAGTATCATCATGTCTAGTTTTTTTTTCAAAAAAAAAAAAATAATCTCTATCGCATATCGACACAGACAAAACTTTGACACTCTGATTTCGGGTCATTTTTTCGTTTGCAGTATGATGTTTTGAGGCACGGTTCACCATAGGGTTCTCTGACCTCGCGATTGCGAGGGGAATCATAGATATCATTCGGACTTTGGATCTGGAAATTTTCTCTCATGCGATGATGAAATAAAACGATAAAAAAATAATCATACATCTCTATAAATGAGTGCCGGGAAAAAAAATAGAGTACTGGGAGGCATACCGCCTCTGACAAAAAAATCATCGGCACCACCCACAGCGAGACAAATATTCTCTGAACGGATCGATTCTTTCAACAAGAAACGTCCAATAACAGGACAATCATTTTATGATTTATTCCCTAAACCAAACGATCCTCTAAAGAAGAAACGTCCAACAACAGGACAATTATTTTATGATTTATTCCCTAAACCGAACGATCCCCTGAACAAGAAACGACCACCTCATAAAAAATCGAAACCGACGAATTTACCATCGAAAATCCCTACAGATGCGCAGAAATATGCTGCAGAAGCCCTGTTCGATCTGACATCGCCTATTCCATTGAAATACAAGTACCCATTGGGGCATCGATTATCCAGAGCCTAACAAAAAACAATGGCAATGTATTTTTTATATCATCTACAAAAAATATGAAAATCGCCGTCTGTTTTTTCGGGGAATTCCAGTTCATCGATATGCTGATGATTCATAGTTGGCGTCGGTGCATCTTTATCCCGCTACAAAAATACAAACAGAACGAGATCGAATTCATCTACTACTTGCACACCTTCTTATCGACAGAGGCCACGCTCAAATGCATCGGGACAATGACAGAGGCGTTCCCCCTGGAAGAGATCCGGATCCATAAAAAATCGGCCATCCTCTTCCAGAAAGCGACGAACCGGATCCGTCGCGCGTTCAGTCTCCACCAGATCCGATCCATGTGGACCGAGGCGGGGGTGCGATTCGATCTGGTGCTCCACTTGCGCCTGGACGCGCTCCCCACGTGTCCTCTGAGCACCGCCGAGATCGAACACATGATGGGCTGCTACCGGGATCGGCGTCTGTTCATCCCGTACGAGTCTTCCCCGCGGATCGATGAGTGCATGGCGGTCGGGAATCCGGCCGTCATGCGCCAGTACGGCGACGATTTCTTATCGATCCCGTCATTCTGCCAGGAGCACAAGGTTACAACTTCGCGTCTATCCCTGGTGATGGTGCGCATACGGGGAGATGCCACTGTGGACGAACGGGATCATCAGAACTGTCCGTACCTGGACGATCTGCTCTCCGCGTCCAAAATTGTACGGGGATCGGCACCATATCGCGACGTTCACAGCATATCCTGAAAATTCCTACATCGCAGCAGACCAACGGCAACGGGCAGTCCGAATGATAATGGCACAACGAGGGGAGGACAATAGGCAGGAGAAATCCTGCCCATCTCATGTCTTTTTCTTATCCAGAGATTTTTTTTCCGTCGTCGTCTCCTCTGGCGGCAGCGAGTAATTATAGACGGATGCGAGTTTCTGTTCTTCCGAGGCGATAATGGTCGGTGAGAGATGAATGACATTCCCTTTCATCGTCTCGATACGTACATCCTTGTTCTGCCGGCGGAGACGATCGACAATGGTCTTTGCCTGCGCGATCGTCTCGACGACCGTCCCATCGATCGTCTCGATCAGGTCGCCGATCTTGAGGATGTGCGTGTCGTAGAGAAGGCCGCCGTTCAAGATGTTGGAGATGAGAAGACGACCCTTGTGCCAGTTCTGCGGCTGGACCCAGCGGATGAGGGTGGGATCGTTGCTGTCCACGGTCGGATTCAGGAATGGGTTTTCTTCCTCCTCATTATTGTTATCGTCGATGGATTTCAGCAATCGGTACCGCATGTCGATGCAATTCTTGGCCAGGGGCACAAGGACGATGCCCGCCAGGTACAGGTAAGGGATCGCCTCGTGCTCCTCGTACCATTCCCGGTAGCGGACGGCGTCGGATTCGGGCGCGACGAGCACAACGGCGGTCTCCTTCTTGTTGCCGGAGAGGTACTCGAGGCGGATCTTTTGTCCCAGATGGATATGATGGAAATAATTATGGATCGTCATCCGCTGGTTCAGCCACGTGAGAGGGAGTTCTCCGAGCGCCGAGATGGGCATCCCGTTGATGCGGAGGAGGATGTCCGTGTCCTTCAGGGGCGCCTTTTCCATCAGTTGATGACGGAAGACCTGTTTGATCTCCAGACCGCAATCATTGCTGTTGCAGATATTCTTGGAATTGGAGTGCGGGAGGAGTTGCGAGGCCGGCGGGCATAATTCCATCCCCCACGTCCTCGGGAAACGGATCAGGTACACGGACGGGTGTTTCTCGTGAAAATCAATCAGCCGGAGCAACGATTGGACGGGGATGGCGTACGCGATGTTCTGCGCCAGGAAATAACCGCTGCTGTTGATGCCGATCACCTTGTCCTTCCACACGAGGGGCCCGCCCGAATTGCCACCGTTGATGGGGGCATCGGTCTGGTAAAGCCCCATCTGCTGCCCGCTCAGTATCCCGCTCGTGATTTTCATGTTGGACTGTCCCAGCGGGTAGCCGAGGACGGTCGTGACCTCGCCGATCGTCGGGCCGTCGATCCTCCCTTTTTGTTCCGCAAATTCCCACGCCCGGAACGCCTTCCGGGGGTGGAGGAGGTTGTTCTTCTCGTCCTTCGAGGACGCTATCTTGCTGTGATCGATCTCGAGGACGGCCAGATCGAGGCGCGGACAGATCCACCGCACCCGGCACGGGTACTCCTGGCTGCCGATCGAGGGCGACGAGATGGTGATCAGGAATGCCTCCTTGATGACATGGAAACAGGTGATAAGATGGATATTTTTTTTGTACCGCAGGTAGAACCCTGTGCCCATCGCCTGGTTCGGTTTTTCGATCGGATGGTGCGGCATCATCCAATTGAAGGATCGCTGTCGTACACGGATCAAAAATACCTGGTGCGTGTAATCCACCATCACTTTCGATTCCGCCATTTATATTGTAACAAAAAATAAATTCATTTACGATTGCTTCCAGAATCCCTTCAATTTCTCGTCATTGACAATCTGAAATGATTGGCCGAATGCCAAGCACGGATCACCAGGGATCGATGAAAGTGGCCGATCAAACCTGTCGATTGTGCCATTTTTAATTTGTTTCTCTAGAATACCGGCCATTATGTAATAAGGGTCACAGACAACGACTGGTTTCTTGACAGCATCCGCTGCGAACGAGTGCATCCTCATGGAGATGTTGGACATTCGCTGTTGTGCAGGGAACGGATTCCTCACAATGAGCGCGTGTTCCTGGCATTCTATCGGTTCTCCTATTGTCGTAATCAGCGTCCGTTCCCAGACGGTCATGCTCATGACATGACGATCTCTGTAGCGTGCCAGTACCAGGAATCCTCTACAGACTCGTCGACGTTGTACACTCTGTTGTATTGTATCCATAGAGATACTTTGGAATATCGAAGTATTGCGAATGACAAACTGCGACACATCATCCGGCAATTGTCTCAGACTGATCCGGAGGATCAGGATTGTCGAATACAATGTATCTAACGATTCCTCTTTTCCTTTTTTCGACACGTCGGTCTTCTCCACCAACCGGATCATCCATCGTACCAATCGTTCAAATGTGGCGAGTATCTCTCGCAGGTGCGGATCTTCTGGTGGAGGAGAGAGCGGGAGGCACCACCATTCCATACCCTTGCTGTCCGTCGCATGTTCAACGGGTTGTAACAGTGCTCCTAAACGTCTCTCAATCTCGGCGGATTCACGCATACACTGTGTCATCCACGATTCGGACTGCTGTCTGGACATCATTGTCCGCTGACTTAATTGTCGGTGCAATTGTCGCAAATCCGCGATCGTACCTTGTCGTATCTGTCGTACTGATGGCAGAGCGAGAATCTGAGGAATATAGGTATGTAGGTTTTTGTTTTCTTTGACGGATGTCAGTAAGGATTTAGCCTGCGATGGAGTGAGTTGGAATGTTTTCAAGAATCGTAGCAATGGTTCTACCATATCGGAATAATGTGTACCAAAAGTCAAGAGTTTTTTTAGATCCTCCCTGGTAAACTCACGTTTTTGTATGTTTGCCGGTCGGCTACGAAACCGATCGAAAGATTGTCCATCATATGTGATTTTCAAAGTCGGGGATGTTTCCACTACGATACCATTCTTTCCGCTAAAGTTTACGGCATCGCCAAATTGTAAGGATGCGCTTTGTGCTCGTCCCGATTGCATTTGTTGATACAACATTTTTTTTTTCTAGAGTATTCCCCTTTTCTCTGTGCTAGACAACAACGATTTTCCATCGGAGCACTCGGAGACAAAGGACTCGAAAAGATCAAAACCGAAACGACACAATCAATCCTGGTGAGTAACCACAATCTCTCGGATACTTTTCTCTCGAAGTTGAGACCTTTAATAACGCTGAAGAAATCGACCTGTCGTTGAGCACGAGAGTGACAGAGATAACGGTTCTTCTCCTATGCGGAGCATGAAAAATTTTTTTTTATAGAAAAGTGAGACATTGTTCCCTAATTTTTTCCGTGCGCGTTCATGAGATACGGTATACATGGTAACTGTTCCCATAAATTTTGTTCCAATCAATATTTCAATGTTATGAAAAAAAAAATACACAACATAAAAAATCCATTCCTTGGACAAATATGAGTGATTTGACGGGTTTTCCTGGAGAAGATGATACTCCGCAAAAGAGAAAACAACCACAGATTGCCCGGAACAAGACGATTTTCAATTGTTTCATGTTTTTTATACTGATTATGATTGTCTGGTCCATTGCGTCTCAATTTCTTGATTCAAGCTTCAAAGATGTACACCCCTCTCCAAGACAGATCGGGTCCATTGTTGTACTGGTAATCGCCCTTGTGATTTTTGGATTATCATTCTTGTCACCCGGTAATACAAATTATGAACTGAATAAGATCCAATACATAATTGTGCGTGTGTTTTCTACTCTTTCGCTACTATCCATTTCATGGATAATTTCTCAAGACCCGGGCGACAAAAATGATGAAAAGTTTTATGACATTATCAGTATCGTCCTCCTCATTATTCTTCTCATCTTTTATGCAATGGCAACGATATCATTCTGGTACAGATCCCCGCTAATGTCCACGGACACATGGATGACGGATGTATGGAGTGGTAGGTATTCGTTGTTGGGCCGTCTGATATTCTTGGGACAAATAGCGTCGATTATCGTGTGTTTTGTTAAAGCCGGATCACTCTCTACACGCGCCCACATCGATCCCGATAGTGTTGGAGTATTGATTAGTACTGCAGTGGCATTCTCTGTTCTATTGGTCCTAAATATCGACTCTCAGAAATCATTTTATGAAAAACGCATCCTATCGTTTGCTCATCTAAGTCTGATTGTCTTGGGTCTTTGTTCTCTCTTCGTAAAAGATACAGAAAAAAGGACAAAGATTCAGAATATGATCAAGACGAGCACGGGTCTGATCTTATCTGTGATGTTTATTATGTCCTGGGACAGATACAAATCAACAAAGATCTCTCCTGAGTGATGAATGATATTGACAAAAAAATGTATTGTTTGTCCTTGGATCAAACAGAAAGACGAAGATGCCGGCGACATGTGCGGTTCTGATCATGAAATGATTCCCAAAAAAATGATATAAAGACATTGATTTCCTAAAGAAAAAAGACATCAGGCCATGTATTCTACGCAGCTCACCGACTTTCGCGATTACGACATTGACAACCTCATCTTCCAGTTGCCGGAGCGTCGTTTCGACGAGAAAACGCAGCGCATCCGCGTGATGACGCATCATCTGGATGGGACGCGGGGCGATCTCATCCTCTCCACGCCGCGCCTGCTGACGTTCGGGCTCCAGGAGCAATTCGACCCCACGACGCACAACCTTGTGGGGTACCAGCTGCCGTTGATCCTGTGGGGGAAGGACGGTCCCTCGGAGGAGGAACAGCAATTCATCGATCTTATCAACCGGATCACCGAGGCGGCCAAGAATTTCATTGTGAACCAGAGGGAGGAATTGGAACAACCATCCCTGGAGTACGCGGATCTGAACCGGTTGAACCCGCTCTATTACAAGATGGAGAAGGGCGAGATCCAGAAGGACCGCGCGCCGCTCCTTTACAGCAAACTGAATGTGTTCCGCCAGGAGAACCAGCTCCAGATCCGGACGCTGTTCACGGACGAACGGACCCGGGAGACGCTCGACCCGCTCCGTCTGATCAATCGTCGTTGTTTCGTCCATGCCGCGATCCGTCTCGAGAGCATCATCTTGGGGAATACGATCCGGCCTCGTTTCCAGGTGAAACTCTTCGAGGCGAGGGTACGATTCCCCGATACGGGGTTCAAGAGCCTCCTGGAGCCCGGCAAGGTCTTCCCCAAGGTGAACCAGCGTCAATCGTCGCAGCGCAACAAGACCGAGGAGACAACAGTCAAGACGAATTCATCGTAAAAAGAAAAATATTGTGCGGATGAATAAAAGGGGACAATATGACATCATTATTTATTTTTGATTTTGATGGATGCATCACGGATTGGAACGATAAACTGTCGCGCGATCGGGCGAACAAGATTGCGCACGCCATGAATTTCTTGTTCCAGTACGGTGCCATCGAGATCATCTCCATGGCGAACCGGGCGCACATCAATGCCATGGTTAATCAGTCAAAATCCAAGTCGCTGATCAAGGTCTTTGATCAGATTCCCTGGTCGCAGTGGAGCACGATCGAGAAACGCGAGCACCTGACGCAGATCAATCCCTCTCGCCGAGAATCCGAAAAGAAACAGCGAGCGATGATCATGGAGATTATGAAATCCGAGCAGTGGCTCACCGATCTGGACTGCATCTACGCCTACAAGAAGACGCACGCGCTCATGGCGATCTCCAAACACTATGGCATTGCGCCCGAACACATTTATTTTTTCGATGACAACATGTACAACATCATCTTTGCCCGATCGAACGGGTTCAATGCACTCCTCGTGAACAACCATCCCGCCATGTTCGAGCTCAATCTCCGGACGCAATTGGGCATGGTCCAGAAAGAAATCATGTTGCGTCAAAACATAAAAACAAAATCGATTGCTAACAATCTTGATCTATGATAGGAGGGATGGGCAACACATTCCGTCGCGACAAGAAACCGGCACCCACGCCCGAGGACCAGGCGATCGAGGCGTTTGTCATGGCGCAACTCAAGAATGCCGACATCAATATAAGTTATCTTCCCGATAGCATCGAGAAACAGATCTACATCAATCTCATCAAGATTATCATCGGCAACCTGCACCAGATCACCGATTCGGTGCGCATCGAGTTGCTCAACCATGTCATCACGCTCAAGATCGAACCCAAGAGTGTGGAAGAATCGGAGTAAAATAGGATCGTACCGAATGATAAGAAAAAGAATATCCACATGGATATTCTTTTTTCTGTAGGAAAGATGAACCTCATGAGGACCTACCGTCTCTTATCCGTATATTTCAAAAATATGCTGTCGAGAAACAAAATCAGAAATTGTAAAAAGAATAATGCTGTCGCGGTGCCTGCTGCGATTGTATCTGCTGCGCGGACGATACGAGTTGTCGATCGAATAAGATCAGATCATCAATGATTTTTCTTACCAAAGTCATTTCATTATGCATAAGAAATTAGAGGATTGCAATGAAGCATCTTTTTTTTCCACGAAGAGTCCAGGTCGATGACCGACCTGCCGCTGGAGATCGATCGGGATGGCAAAATCGCGGTGGCGCGATCATACATCGGCTATGATTGATCCTACCAAGAATAGAATGAATACTGTTGTCGTGGTGTCTGTCTCGGCTGTTGCTGACGGGTGTACACAATCGTCCTGTCCATCTCAATCAGTTCATCAATAATGTGTTCGATAGAATGTTGTATGTCTTCGTGTGTGCGGACGAGTTCATCCATCAAGGAGGCTTCAATCTTGTTGATGCTGGTCCTCGCGGAGAAATGAGCATTCCGGGCGAATCGAAAAAGGGTCAGGCCGAGTTTGATCCGATTAATGAACGACAGTACTCCACATATCGGTATCTTCTGCTTGGGCAACGGGAATAAAAGGATCCGCGTGTGTTCCGGGAACAAGGATTCTAGACTCTTCCACTGCGATTTTTTCTTAAATATCTCGTGTTCCAATGTGTCATAGGAAGCGATTTGCCTATATCCGGCTATATACTGCGGAGCGAGTGTTTCTCGTTCTGGAGTTATCGATTTCCAAGATTGTCCATGTTGTTTCTTGGATGTCCATTGGACCGTAACCTGTCTTCCTGTTCGGCCGCTGATTGTGCCTCGAAAATTCTTTTCGATAAATTCGATTTGGTCGTTAATTTGTAGATTATCCGAATCCTCCAAGGGGACATTCGGGATAATGGCCACTCGGATGCCCGAATTTTTTCCGACTTTTGTGCCCTGATCGGCATAAAGAATGATGTACAGATTCATTTCTGGATCAAAATACGTTCCGACAGCAATCGCATGCACATCGGTTACCGAATGGGCTGAAAAATGGACCCATTTTCCTTCGATCATCCTTTTATACGGATGCTCATGATTATCCACTCTCCAGATCGATTGGTCTTTTTTTTTGGCTTGAGCACGAATCCTCGAAAATAATCGATCCTTGAACCACTCATCGGCGGCTCGTAGGACGAATGTAAAGTCGCCATCTCCAACCGGCACAATTTTTTGGGCTTGGAATCCGATCTGCTGCAAATATTTTTTGGAGGCAACAGTTGTCGTGAATCCATTGGTCAGATTATAAATCAGATAGATGATTATTTTATGGAGGACTTTTTGTAATTCAACGTGTGGATCCTTGTGTTGTATATCGGGGATAGAATTGATGACTAATTCCAATAAAGATGTGACTGTATCGAATATGCCCGCCTGTTGTCGTATCCATGGATAAGTCCGCCACGTCATTTATGATGATTCAATATTTTATTTCTCAAAAGAATCGACGTCGATGACCTCTCGCTGGAGATCGATCGGGATGGCGAACTCGCGGATCGTACCGCGGTGGCGCGACCAGAGGTCCGCCACGCGCCGGAGCGGTTCGTCGTTCGTCGTGAGGACGAGATCCTGCTCGATCCACTCCCGGAACGAGTGGTGAGTCAGCAGTAGTCTGCTGATGTGCTCGACGGGACGGTGCTGTGCCTGGAGGAACGGGTGGAGCGGTGTGCGACGGAGAGGACGACCGCCATCAAAGTACGTCCGGTCGATGAACGCCCGTGCCTCCTGCTGGAGGATCGCGTCCTGGATCTCGGGGAGGTGGAGGTTGGACCATTCGATCGCGTACAACAGGATCGTGCCTATAATGTGATCCGCAAAGACCGAGGACACGAGCTGATCGTTCCGCAATGAGGCGCCGCGGAACAGGCAGGCGTACGATTCGAGGCCGAGCTGCGCCGTGCGACGGCGGATCTCATTCCCAGGAACGATCGCCCGGAGGCTCGTCAGCGCGATCTCGGGGATTTTCATGGCGACGTTCTGGTAGAATGCTGCCGGATCCTCGCGTTCCAGCGTGGTCAGTAGGGTAGCGAGCGCGGAATGGTGCTCGAACAGCGACTGGGCGGGGACGATGAGGTGCCGGGTGAGCGGGTTCGAGCCCTCGACCGTGATCCCGATCGGGTTCTGCAGGTAAAAATGGACGATCGGATTCCGATCCCCCATGGTGATGCCCTTGCCGGCAAAAATGTCCATGCCATTCCGGAGGATCTCCCTCGAATACTCGGTCAGGACGAGTTTCATCAACGCGGAGAAGGCCGACGATCCCTCGTGCGTCGCATGGTACATTTCGCACAGGATACGACCCAGGTACGCGCGGATCGTCATGTCCGCGATCAGGCTCTGGATCGCCCCGATCTCGATCAGCGGTCGAGAGAATTGCCGGCGCGTGAGCGCGTAGAAGACGGTCTTCCAGAGGACGCACGCGCTCGCACCGTCCGAGACCGACGGCAGGCTTATCCCTCTCCCCTGCTGGAGGCACTCCATCAGCATGGACCAGCCCTTGCCGAGGTTGGGCGCGCCGCCGATGACCGCCGTCTCGACCGGGATCCACGCGTCCCGGACAAGGATGTGACCGTTCGGGAATTGCGATCCGATCGGCCGGTGGCGGCGGACCTCCAGCGACGATCGGATCGCGTCCGCCTCGGCGAGCAGAAGCGTGATGCCGTGGGGAGGGACGCGCACCGCCAATCCAATGAGATCCGCCTCTGGGGAGAGCGTGATCCACCGTTTCTCGCACGAGAACCGGATCCCCATCACGCCGTCCCGCTCCTCCAGGACGCCCTCGTCCCGGATCGCGCCCGCGTCCGACCCGTTCCACGGGCCCGTCAGGCCGAAGCACGGCGTCCACTCGCCGGTGACGAGGCGCGGGATAATCCGTTGTTTCTGTTCTTCGGTGCCGTGCCGGAGGAGGAGTTGCGCCGGCCCCAGCGAGTTGGGGACCATGACCCTGTGCAGCCAATCCCCCTCGCGATCGACGGTCGCCAGGCGGCGCAGGAAGCGCGCGTGGAAGAGCGGGGACAATCCCAGCCCCCCGTACTCCCGCGGCACCTCCAATCCGAATGCGCGCTCCTTCCCGGCCCATCCCGAGATCCCGCCCAGATCCGCCGCCGTCCACCGCTCCAGTCGTTCCGATTCGTCGTCGCTGAGTACGACCCGCGTCTTCGATCGCAACCATTCCTTATCCGGCGAGCGGCCCATCATGAGCCGGTCCATGAGACTCTCGCTCCGCCGTCCACCCGTGCCGCCCGACAACAGCGCCTGCCGTTCGTGGACACTGATTGTCCCCCATATTCGTTTTGCCCACCGGTACATAGAATCTTTTTCTGATGATGCAATCATCATTAAAATTGATTTCTATCGTGAAAAATTTCGCTATGGAATTGAATCGCCGATGGACTGACCGATTCTATCATTATGGCAGATGAAATGAATTCTCCGGAAGATTTGCTCGCGATGCATCGAGATGTCATGGAGAGGATCGGAGAAAACAATCCCGTCGAAATGATACCGGATGAGAATCTTGGGGCCGTATGGTATGTGCATTTCCCAGATGGCTCGATCTGGGAATCGAGCACAAGGAGATTATTTGAGATGGTGGTGCCGGATGGCAATGGTCGAGTCCGTATCCGTCCGCCTCGCGACCGATAGGTTCTCCGGCTCCGCCTGCATAAGGATCCTCTGCCGATCGTAGAGGGCACATTCTACGATCAAGATTATTTCACGACCAGGATCAGACGCGATACGGACTGTTATGTGAATGAGAAACTATTGTTCTGTTTCCGCAAGCATGTGATTGATAATGACAAATGGCTACCGGTCGCGGAAGCGAACCTCAAAAAACCCATCCTGACCTCCAATAATCGCAGGCTGGCGGGAGATGATCCCCGCCGGCGCGTCAATTCCGGGATTGTCGGGTTCTTTGACAGACTGACACCCCAGATGAAGCACAGACTCCATCTGTCCAAGGCGGGGAGGCCTACCGCCTTCCTCAAGAAATACCCGAACGAGTGGAGACGGATCCTCCCGCTTTTCCAGGAACTCGATCGATGGTACAAGACGGTATCGCCCCATTTCTATCGCATCCAGAAAAAAGCCATCCGGGAGGTCACGCCCGCCCTGCAGATTAAAGACACTGTCTTTACCACGGTCACCATCAACCGCGATTGGAGGACCGCCACCCACACCGACAAGGGCGATTTCAAGGATGCCCTGTCCTGCATCGCCTTCCTGGGAAAAAATATCCGAGGCGGATTCTTTGGATTCCCGCAGTACCGTATCTTGATCGAGGCCAGGCCGGGCGACGCGATCCTGATGGATCCGCACGAGGCTCATTGCAACACAGAACTCCGTCTCGATCAGGGAGGGGTTCGTTTCAGTTTCGTCTGTTACCTCCGCGAGGATCTGCAGGGCATGACTGAACCCGTCCGGATCGGTGACGATTTGGTTTTCATCCCTCCTCGGGCAGGATGACACAAATAACAACTTGCACGATCGGTCCGAATATTTTTTTTCTTATCGAGAGATAGAAATGCGCTTCTTAGTGGATCCCCAATCCAAGACGATCCTTGGCTGGTCCGCCAAATGCGGGTGCTCGCACATCAAGAATCTGTTTATTTTTCTTACCGAAGGAACCGTTAAGAATACCGATAAGATTCATCACCTGAAGAATCGAGTGCTGCCCGCCGAATTCATGACGGACTACACGCTCATCCTCATTGTCAGGAATCCGTACGAACGCATCGTGTCCGGATTCCTCGACAAATTCCGGACCGGCTCCGATCTCTACCAGAAATGGGATCACAAGACGTCCCCCCTCACATTCCACAATTTTGTCAATGCCCTGGTCGACGGCCGATTCGAACAGAACAATCATGTCCGTCATCATTTCACTCCTCAATTGTCGGAAGACTGGGACGATCGGATCCGTCGTCACCCCAAACTCTATGTCTTTGATCTGCACGCCATCAATTACTCCCGCCTCGAGTCGCAATTCGGCAAAAAAATCCCCAAAGAAGTGCTCGACGTGAAATGGGCGTACCCGTATATCGAGTCCATCAAGGATGAGGCGGTGCACGATGTGCCGATCCACCTCCTCTTCCGGAAAAAACCCGACACCTCGTGCCTCTACACCGAAGCGCTCAAGGAGACCGTCTATCGTTTCTACCAGAAAGATTTTGAGTACCTCGCCACCAAAGGATTGAAATACGATGTCGCTGTGCGCCCCGGACTCCGGATCCGGAACATCGAGCCCCGCATCTATTTCTTCATCTACACGCACCAGAAGAATCTTGCGAGGGCGCATTTCCTCCGGAAACTCCTCGCCGACAAGATCCCCCGTGTCTACATTGTCTACGGCGACCCTCACATCGACACGCCGATCCGCATCGTGGAAGAAGATCGTGTCATGATCCTCCGCTGCAACGACGACTATCATTCGCTCTCCCTCAAGACGCAGTATTTCATCACGCACGTCTTTTCTCTCGATCGGGATCTGACCGGCATCATCAAGTGCGACGACGACATCATCCCGAGTCTCTCTCGCATCCAGCATATGATGGATACCATCATCACCACCAACCCCGATTACCTCGGGAAAAACAGCGTCACCCCCAAACGGCGGCAGGCGCTCACCAAACAGTCCGAGACCGAGAACATCCTCGTGGACATCCCCGCCTGCGAATACGCCTGCGGGCCGTTCTATTACCTGGGTCGCAATGCCATCATCACCATGTCCGGTCCCGTTCGTTACAATTATTTCGAGGATGTCATGGTCGGCATGAACCTCCAGGAGTACGGCATCACCTGCCGCGACTACCCGGCGTACATCAACACCAAGCACTACACGCCCTGGGAAAATATCGAGAATGTCGGTCGCGCGATGAAAACCCTCTATGTCGAGATCCACGGGGGACTGGGCAACATGCTCTTCCAGGTCTCGGCGGGGTACGCGCTCGCCCGAAAGTACAAGCGCAACCTGGTCCTGCTCTACGTCAAGAACAAACACCAGTACACGCATTTCCGCGTCCGGGATGTTCTCTCGACGGTGCTGTCGTTGTTCAATGCCGCCTGCAAGGACGAACTCCTGCTGGAGGATGTCGTCGAGTACCGCGAACCGACCGAGGACTGTTTCATCGTCCGGCACCTGGATCCCGTGTTTGCCGAGAGACATCGTGATTATTTTGTCAAGGGATATTTCCAGAATGAGAACCATTTCAAGGAGCATTTCCCTGAACTCCGGCGTCTTTTTCTGCACAATGAGGCGTGGATGACCGCGCTGCGAGAAAAATACCCGGGCACGTCCTACTTCCTCCACGTCCGTCGCGGCGACTATGTCGACCACAAGGTTCATTTTTTCGATCTGTCGGCGTACTACCCCATCGCCGTCCACTACATCCTGGACAAAGACCCGGACGCGTCGTTCCATATCGTCAGCGACGACATCGAATGGTGCCGTGATCGGTTCGACTACATCCCCCGAAAGGTATTTGTGGACGATCTCGACGATTTCCAGACCATGTACCTCATGTCCATGTGCACAAAGGGCGCCATCTGCGCCAACAGCACCTACTCGTGGTGGGGGAGTTACCTGATTGACAATCCCGACAAGATTGTCATATTCCCCAGGGATTGGATCCGGACCATCAAGGACATCCGGATCCATCCCTCGTTCGCGATCCTCCTCCCGTGATCCATGATTATTTTGTCTTTGATTGATTGTTGGTGCGGGCTGTGTCTGAAGATTTTCGAGTTGTGAAAAATTTTTGGAATTCTCGATTTTTTTTTATAAAAACAGCGGTGGTTCTGTCCGATCGATGTAGATCTCGTCGCCGAATGGGAAGGCGGTCGTCTCGGTCATGAGGGGCGCCAGGACGCGGATCCTTTCCCGTTCCTCCTGCGACAGGAACGACCAGATCGAGTCGGGGACGATCCAATAGATGGGTATAAAGACAATGGACTCTTTTTTTTTGCGGAGGATGCCCTCGATCTGCCGGGCCATGGACTGTTCGAGGCCCATGTACTCGTGGTACGATGTCTCGTGCTTGTCCGCGAGCCGGTCCTTCCATTGTTTCCATTCCTCGTAGCGGTGTCGCCGCAGCGGGTTGTCGTACAGCCACGGCAGGATCATCCGATCGGGGTGGACCGGTCGTCTCTCCATGCCTTGAATATCGCGCATCGAATTCTCCGCGTCCAGGTAGATCTTCTCTCCCTTCCATTCCAGGAACGATGTCGGGAAACGTTTCCCGGGATGGAGACCGACCAGGTACACGCGCGGATCGTGAGACGCGGCGACGCTCCTCCCGGGCATCGGGGAGGTGGCCGGGAACAGATAGAGCGAAGTCACGACCAGCGTGATCAGATGATGGATGATCATATCACTTTCCAAGAAAGTAATATATTATTTTTTACTGTTGAATCAACGATACACGGGGATCTGATACCCGTCGTAGCAGCCGCCGAGACAGCACGGGATACATGCCACGGGCCAGAACAAAAACGACAATACGACAATGGACACCCACCCCAGACCGCTCAGTCGATCAAGATGTGGTCGTACGAAACACGAGGAGGGCGCCTCGTAGATGAGGTAGCCGCGCAATTGTTCGCCGGGTAAAGGAGGTACCGCGGGCGGGAGCACGGTGAGATCGGCTCTCGGTATTTCGGAAAAGTACGAGTCGGGAAATACAGTCATTCACACCACTACTACCTATTTATAAATTTTATATTTTTTACCAAAAATACGATCCCACCAGCGAGAGGATGACTCCGATGGACAATCGATCGATGATGCAATGATATTCCAGACAGTGTCGTAGATCTCACCCAATTGTTCCTCCTTGGGAGGGAACGACACATCGTAGAAACAATACTGTTCGTCCAGGAAAGTCCCATTGTTTCCGTAGCAGAACCCATAGAGGATGTTTCTTTCGTTCCGGATAAAATTGAGATGTTTTTTACTCTCGTAAAAATGGACAAACTCACTGATGTTGAGTAATTCCTCCATCGTGAAAACACGATCAGGACTGTAGTACCGTGAACTCTGGAGGATCTTGGTCATGTCGTCGGACACATCGACATTGATCCACATGATTGATTGAAGATTGTCTATTCAAACTCATTTCATTTACTAAAATAGACCGGAATCGAAGACGATTTGTGATAGATCACGATCGGATCTTGAAATGCTCAATAGATTATTCAGAATAACTCCCAAATTCTTGCGAACTAGTGATGATCAGCGAGATCAGCAACAATCTAGGAGAATTCAATTGGCTCAGATTTGGCTCCAACCGGATTGCAGACAAATAGCGAAACAACAATTCCAACAAAAAAATTGATGTCCTTCGGCAATCGAGACAGATTATGCATTCGGATCGTATGCGAAAAACGATTGAACTGTTGGTTTCACAAGTGGCGGAAACGATCACCAGTCGATCAGTATCGCGACAACAATATCTGCGCTGAGCGGTCGTCCTCTCCACGAACAAAATGAGATTATGTGGAATCGCGGATGGAGATTAGGCCTTTCTCGATCTTGGTCTTGATGTTGAATGTCGGTGGAGGGGGTGGCGAGACCTGTCCCGGCGAATGGAGTGTGGAGAAGGCCTGCACACGGCGCGGGGAGGAGGTGGTGGGCGGGAGGTACACCATCCTCGTCCTCTCCTTGCCATCGAATCGGAACCCGCATTTCTCATAGAATCCCACGACATCTTTGAGCGGTGTATCAATCAGGATGATTTTGCCGCTCGCCTTGAAATGATCGAGGAGCGCCTTGCCGAGTGCGCGGTCCGAGCAGAGGATCCAGACCACAATCTTGGTATCGAATTCGGAAAACAGACAGATCCCTCCAAACACATTCCCGATCGGTCGGAAGGCCATCGTGCACAGGTGCGCATTCCGGGCCTCCGGGTCCGGGTACGCGCTCAGCACATCGGTCTTGAACGCGAGATACTCGTCGGGCGAGGGATTGACGCCTCGTCTCCGGCACAGCGCGCGGAAGATGCTCCAAGTATCAGGAATCTTGCACTCTCCTTTCCGGGTCTCCAGGCAGGCCGTCGAGGTCTTGCATGTTTCCGAGAGCGCCGAGATCTCGCGTTTCGCCACCACAATACTCACATCCGGTCGTTTCAGGATCTTTTTGATATACGCCCAGTTGAGTTTGTTGCTGCAGGCGCGGAGGATCTCGTATTTGCGGAGCGATGACGGGTTGAGGACTTTTCGGAAAAAGAATTCGGGACGTCGGCGCAGGATCACGCTCCGGCTGATGGTGGCCACGGCCTTGCGCTCGATCGGCCGGTTGTAGCGCCGGCACAATCTTTCGATCGGGAGGTGCCACGATGCCGTCTCCGAGATGAGCGACAACTGCACCAGGAGGTCGCACATCGATAAATCTTTTTTTTTCGGGATGCGACAGAACTCGCCCACCGTATTCTGTACCGCATTGTCGACGGTGATGGTGTACCCATCATCTCCTTTCTGCTGCTCTCCGTCGTACTCGAGATCCCATCCCAGTTCGGTCACGAGCGTGGGGAGGAGGAATGCGGGTTCGCCGGGAGGGATGCGATCGACCTTATCCTCGCCGCGGTGGACAAACAGGGTGCGCGACGGACCATGATAGAGAAAACATGCCACATACGAATCCCCGCCCGCATCCTCCACACTCACATGAGCCATGCCACTCCATCCAAACAGTTTTTTGGCAGAGATACTCATCTGTTTATCATTTGTTTCAAAAATATTTTCATATGAGGAATTTTGATTGAATCAACTTTTGCAATTACGGTATTGGGTGAGACATTGTCGCATCTGGATCTCCTTGTGTTCCGTCGCGCCGACACCGCCTAGAAAATGGATAATGGTCTTGCTCCTATCCGTGAAAGGGACGCGATTGTTGCCGCCACAATAGAGACGCAACTGGACGAAATAGCGCAATCGATGGTTATCGTATATTTTATTCTTGATTGCATGATGTACGATAAATGGTTGATCCATAAAAGTATAGAGGTGCGCGCGTTCCACGATATCTCGTCTGATATCCTGAAAAAGAGTCTTTATTGTGGGTGAATTCCGGAAGAGCATGACACCGGAATTGAAGCCTGGTGTCCGTGGATTCGATCCTCCCTCAAACAATTTGCGGCCCCAGCAATCAAATGACGTACTACCTTCTCTGACCGCATATAGGACATCTTTTTCCAAAACATCAAATACAGCCCCGATTCTGTGCAGGACGAGGATGTCCGTATCCAGATACAGGATCTTCTCGTATCCCGCTACAATAGGGATATCAAAGATATCGAGACGGGCTTCGCATGCCTGTGCGACGCTCGTCTTTCCATCATGGATCGCAAACAGTATACGCAACGACTGAAACTGCTGGATATCGATCTGAGATCGGAAAAACGAAGTCGTATAGATAAGGATATCAATCTCGTCCTCACTGCATTTTCCCCATAATGAGATACTCTCCAATAACATAAGGAGCAATCGGATAAAATCGGGATTATGGAACACACACACATATATGAGTCGTCTCATATCCGTCTCATAGTACCTAATATAATAATTTCAAAAATAAAATTACCGTCGTCTGGATGGTCGTTTCGTGAGATAATCGTCTTTGTGTCGCTCGTGATTTTTCTATTCACAATAATTATTTTAACATTTCGACGAGGACCGCGCTGCTGCACAGGCTCGCAATGATGGCACCAAGGAAGATAGTAAAGAACGTATTGCTCTTGTAGAAGATGAGGACGACCAGGAATAATTCAATGAATTTGCCGATATAGTACGATACATCGAGGAAATAGCTGTACTCATTGTCCGCGTTCTTGGAGAACGACATGGTGATGAGCGAGAGGATGACCACCAACGAACCAAACACGAAAGACGGGAACCAGTGCATCCGGTAGTACCCGCTGAAGACGCACCAGAAAAAAAAGAAAAAAATGGACAGCGTGTACAGGAGGAGTCCCCAGCACTCGCTCCAGAACAGATAAAGAAATCCTACCCACGGCGATTGCCCGAGGTACAGGGTGCGGAATTGTTTCTTGGCCTTTTCGATGCTGATCCCTTTCTTTTTTAGACGCCATAAAGAAATCACGCCGTTACCATAGATACCCCCAACAAGGAAAAGGAGCGTCGCCAATCCGGTGAATGTCCAGAATTGGATGGGTTCGTAGGTGAAACGATCCTGCCAGCTGAGGGTGGTCGTGACACGGGATCGGAAAATTTGTCTTTCCATCTTGGACACATCCAGCATGTTTTTTTTTATTGAACGCCATGACATTTTTTTTTTATTTTCATTGCATTCAATAAAAAAGATGGATATGATCACTCTTCCATTCCAAGATCCAAATCCGTACCATCCGACCCACTCCCAACTCGTCCTGTTATTCGTGTTCTCGCTGATCCTCGGCGTGTTTTCATTCAGCATCGCCCAGCCGGCGGTGGTGGGTAAGAAAGAGATTGTCGTCTTCGACACGGGGATCTCCCTGTACGACTACCTCCGCATCCTGTCGCAGATCCGTGTCGACGAGTGGGGAAACCTGCTGGTCGGGATGATGGGCGCCGGATTCCGCGAGGAATTCATCCACCGGTTCATCCTCTTCCGGATCCTGTTCCTGGAAACACTGCGATTGCCATTCCCGGTGGCGCTCACGCTGTCCTCCATCCTGTTTGGAATTATGCATTACGGCAATCTTATACTGCTGGGAAACAAGATGATCCTGAAAGCCGTCTCATTCCAGGTGTGCGGCGCAACCATCATGGGGTTTCTGTTAGGGTACCTGTACTATTACACCAACAATATCCTGTTTGTGATGCTCCTCCACGGCACTTATGATTTCATCGTAGGAGTGAACACGACCGTCCTGGAGCGGTACGCGGCCGAACAAAAACAGAAGAAACCTACTTGAAAAAAGACTATCGTCGAGTTGAGCGTTCCGTGCGGAGTCGTTGAAAATCTTGCAGGACCTGTTGGTACAGTCGGCCCAATCCGGGGCGATAGGCGACGGTGAGATCGTCCTCGAGTTCTTTCATCACTGTTTTCCAAGTCCTCCGGGCTTTTTTCTGGATGATGAAATTATGCCGGGCTTTGTCAAACAAGGGTCGATTGTCATCGACTTTCATAAATTTTATCTCAGTAGGGAGTCTCCAGGTGGTTTTGAGGAATTCCCGGGCTTCGGATCGATCCTCATCGTTCCCAAAGATTTTGTCCACACACCAGACAACATTGAAATCGTCCAAGGGCAATTTATGATATTTCTTGGCGATAACTTTCGAGAACAGAGTTTTCGCATCCCCAATCGAGACCGATGGATGATAGGCACCCAGTCCTTTATTTCCTTTTCCTCGTCCCGCCATGTTTATCTTTTTTTTCTTTCTTAAATAAAATTTTTCATCGGGAAAAAAAACATGAGATTGGTGCGGATCGAACCACTGACCGCGCCCAACCCCAAAAAATATCGCGCCGTCTTCAAGAGGGAGGATGGGCGGACGAGTGCGACTGCGTTCGGGGCGAGAGGGTACGAGGACTACACCATGCACAAGGACAAGGAGCGCCGGGCGAGGTACCGCATCCGGCACGCCAAGGACCTGCGTACGAACGATCCGACCAGGGCCGGTTTCCTCAGTTACTACCTGCTGTGGGGGGATTCGACCTCCCTCGCCACAAACCTCAGAGAGTACCGCCGGCGTTTCTCCTTGTGAGAGGGATATTGAAAACCCGTTTCTCGATGCCCTCTACGATTCCTCTTTCCATTTTCATGATACAAGTCTCGACATACGCGGCCACCTCGGCGAGGACATGGCGTCCGTGCGCGGTCATTGTATAAAAGACGCGACCGCGGTATGTTTTTTTCTCGCATACAGCCATCTCCGGCTCGTCCAATCGGCCCTGGACACGGAACACAAACGTCCGTTCTCGTCCGCACCCGGCGTGATGGCAGATCCTGTGGATCCGATGCTCATCGTCCTCGTGCGCTAGCGTCTCATCGAATTCGCCCAAGAGTGCCATATTGCTTTCGGGATGATAATGAAAATAATCAGGACGGGGATCTTCCATTTTTTTCATGCCTCCGCACAGTTTCTGTAGGATGGTCTCATCCAGCACGCGCCGATAGGAACACAATCGAGGCACCAATCTCACCAGGTGGTGATAGAATACATGCTCCGCCCGGAGGACAAGATCTTTCTTGAAACCGAAATGGCGCATAAGACGTTTTTTGGAGGCGGGATCCTCTTCGAGGGCGATCCGATTGCGCGCGGCGTGCGTGCACATGCCTTTTCCGGTATCCACATTGTAGCATTTGGCATAATCCCTCTGTTCGAACGGTGTGCAACAGTCCATCTCGCACCGGTCGCCTCCTCCATGTGCAACACAGAAACCGACTTTCCCGGTCTTCCTGGGACTCGAAACCGCCGAGGATGTGCATCCCGGTTCCTCGCACCGGTCGCCTCCTCCATGTTTGACACAGAAACCGACTTTCCCGGTCTTCCTGGAACTCGTTCGAGCCGAGGCTGTGCATTCCGGTTCCTCGCACCGGTCGCCTCCTCCATGTTTGACACAGAAACCGGCTTTTCCGGTCTTCCTGGAACTCGAAACCGCCGAGGCTGTGCAATCCGGTTCTTCACACCGATCGCCTCCTCCATGTGCGATACAGAAACCGGCTTTTCCGGTCTTCCTGGAACTCGAAACCGCCGAGGCTGTGCAATCCGGTTCTTCACACCGATCGCCTCCTCCATGTGCGATACAGAAACCGGCTTTCCCGGTCTTCCTGGGACTCGTTCGAGCCGAGGCTGTGCAATCCGGTTCTTCGCACCGGTTGCCTCCTCCATGTGCGACACAGAAACCGGCTTTCCCGGTCTTCCTGGAACTCCGTTGAGCCGAGGCTGTGCAATCCGGTTCTTCACACCGGTCGCCTCCTCCATGTTTGACACAGAAACCGACTTTCCCGGTCTTCCTGGAACTCGTTCGAGCCGAGGCTGTGCATCCCGGTTCTTCGCACCGGTCGCCTCCTCCATGTTTGACACAGAAACCGGCTTTTCCGGTCTTCCTGGGACTGTGTTTGGCTAAAGCTGTGCAGGTTTCTAATTGGCATTTTCTTCGTGTCATTTCATATTAAGACCGACATCCCATTCATTTTTGATCCGTCTTGCTCAACAATTCAATGCATGATTCATTGAGTCGGACGTGATGACGATGCAACGGGTCTAAAAAAAACATCCGATACAATAAAGACAATGATCGTCTATCCGTTGTTCTTGGGATTTATGGAGCACACCGCCGATGAATTCTGGAAACTCCTGTACGAGAATATGGCCTACAACAAATTCCCCCATGGAGTGTACATGATGAAGGATCATCTCTGTTGTTTTCATAAAGGCAAGGAATTCAGTATCAGGATTGACGATACAATGGATAGATTCGTCTTGTTTACCAACATTCACGCCTTCCTGACCACCAAAATGGGCATCCAATCCGAAAAAGAAAAAAAAGAGATGAAAGAATCCATCATGTATTCGCAGTCCGTCAAGGATGAGAATACCAAACGGACCATCAAGGATCTGACGCTGACGTCGTTTGTGATCCGGGAGGGAGAGGAGCACCACCTGTCCGACATCATCATCCGTCGGATTTTTTCTCTGCTGATTATCGGATTCATGTTCAAGACGATCCTGAACAAGGATGTCCTTTTTCATGAGAACAACGAGATCCGGGGGATTCGTGGGTTCGAGTTTGATGATCGTCGTGTGAAAATCACGAGGGATGTTGTCCGGATCCGCAAGAACCAGGTCATTGCCCCGCTCCGGGATGGCCAGCAAGAATCGGTCAAGATGTCGTCCCACTGGGTCAAGTACGTCCAGAACCTGTCTCAGTTAGGATTGGGCTGATTGGTGCGCGGTCATCACCTGATCGATCTGTTCACGATCCAGGGTCGAGTGCGCCATGAGTTGTTCCACAAACAGACGGAACAAGGACTCGTTCGCGGCCAGCGTGTGCTTGGCGGATTCGTAGGCCTGCTGGATGTACTGGTGGATCTCATCATCGATCTTCTGTTTGTAGACCTCGCTGAGGAACGGGTAGACAATGTCCTGCCCCATGCCGAACTCGAGGATCATGCGTTTCACGAGCTGGAACGCCGTCTCGAGATCGGCCACGCTGCCGGAAGAGACCGACTGCCCGTACACGAGTTCTTCGGCCGCGCGCCCCCCGAGCAGGACGCGGATCTTCTCGTCGAGGTACTCGCGGATAAAGATGCCCTCGTCGGTCTCCCCGGGCTGGAAGACGGTCATGCCCAGCGATTGCGCGTCCATCGTATCGATCGAGATCTTGATGGGCTGTTCGTAATAGTCGGAACAGAGGGCGTTCAGGAGATGGCCCACCTCGTGGACGGCGATGCGCCGTCGCGTCTCCGCGGAGATGTTCTTTTTCCCGACGCTCATGCCAAAGATCATCCGCTGGCGGATGAGGTCCAGTTCGCGTTTGCGGACCGGCAATGTCGCGTTCCGGATTCCCATCAGCGTCGCCTCGTTCAGGAGGTTCTCGATCATCGCCCCGCTGAACCCCTGCGTCATCCGGATCATGTCCATCATGTCGGCCTCGATCGGTTTGTTCCTGATATGGATGTCGAGGATGGCGCGCCGTGTCGCGGAGTCGGGGTTCGGGATGTGGATGATCTTGTCGAACCGACCGGGACGTATGGCCGCCTTGTCGAGGATATCGATCCGGTTTGTCGCGCCGATCACGAGGATCTGGCCCTTGGCCTCGAACCCGTCCATGAGGACGAGGAGCTGGTTCAGCGTGGCGTCCCGTTCGCCCCCGGAGGAATCATCGGCGCCGCCTCGTTTCCGACCGATGGCATCGAATTCATCGACAAACAGGATGCACGGCTGGTTCGCCGTCGCAAACGCAAACAGTTCCCGGAGCCTCGAGGCCCCGACGCCAATGTATTTCTCGTTGAATTCCGACCCGGAACACCGCACGAAATTCGCCTTGACCTCCCCGGCAAAGCATTTGGCCAACAGCGTCTTGCCGTTCCCGGGAGGTCCTTCGAGCAGGATCCCGCGCGGGATCCTGAGGCCGTACGAGGTGTAGTTCTGCGGATTCGTCATCATATCGGCCACCTGTCGCATCTCTTGTTTGATGAGATCATAGCCCCCGATCGTCGTAAAATTGCAGTTGAAATCGGTTTCCAGTTGGAACTGCCCCGATTCGGACACGGTGGTGGATTTTTTCTTGGGGGACGGATGCGAATCTATCGGTGGTGGCACCCGTCCTATCGGGATCATCAGCGGCGGTGGCAATTCGGGCGATGGGGGTTTGCGTCGACGATTGATCGATTCGATGTAGGGCAGTATCTTGGAACCCCGGAATTTACCCACTTTTTCGATATGGTTCAGGTACAGGTCGGGATGAGGATTCACCCAGATCGTGGTCTTGGGAGCGCGCGGTCGCATGGAGAAGGCCATAATCACCACGGACTTCCATTTCATTTTTTCTTGATGCAAGAAAAAATGTTTCATCACATCCTCGATATGTCGATCTAACGATAATCATTCGATCGTCATCAGGATTCTCATCATCTATGGGTTTGTGGATCGTCTGACGGATCATCAATACATTCTGCGTCTCTAGATTTGAGCGGGCACCATGCATTTGTGGATGACGAGAGATTCCGGTATTTTGCGAAATACATATTTATCACGCTGATCCCTGTCCTCGTCCCCACCAGTATTTAGGAAAATCTTCTAGGAGACTATAATCAATAGGGGATGGAGGAGGGTATTGAGATGATGCACCACCACCTTGTCTTCGTTGTTGTTGTCGTCCTCTTTGTTCTGGCCCCGGCCATTGTAAAACATTCGATATATCATAAGGAAATGGAGGAAATTGTCCCGATGATGCACCACCCCCTTGGATCTGCGGAGGTATAACTAAATGTTTCAAGTCTTGAATGAGTTCTTGTGGGGGTAATTTTTTATGAGGTGGTTGTTGCAGCCGAGTATCTTGGTGATTCTGTTCAAATCCTTTTTTGTTGTCATACAGGAACTGTTCTGGACGTCGATTTATTTTTTTTTTTCGGCTGTACACACTGTATTCCACGCCGTAAACAACGCTCACAAGGAGTACCTCTATTACACCTGATTTTCGATTTTCTACATGCCTGACATGCACGGGGGGGGTTTACCAGATTGCATCACTATTCTTTTTTTATTATGAATAAAAAAAAATTCCATCAATCGATCATTCATTTCAGAAACCGGCGAGTCGTTGCATGACAAGTGCTTTCCCCTTGTGCTGGAGGGTCTGGGCTTTGCGCGAATACGTCGAGACGATCGATTCCTGCTGATCCCCCCAGTCGTACGGATAGAATGGGCAGTGTTTGTACGGAGAAGCGGCCATCACCATCGATGTGGGCGTGATGGTGGTACCGATACGCGGGGGCGGTGTGTACAGATCCGCGCGGAACCCGTACGCGTCCTCCGTGATGGTCTCCATGTAATGCGGACGGAGTTCATTCTCGACCGCGACACGATCGAGCGGTGTGTCGCAACCCTCCAGTTTCGTGTAGAACGAATCGCTGCACGCAGGACGGCCCAGAAGATCGCGACCGCTCCAGACGGGACAAATCATCTGATTGGGATTTTCAAATCGATCGGATCGGAGACGTTCCGCCCAGCCGGTGTCGACCTGACAGTCGCGGATCGATCCTTGAAGACTGATCATTTCTTAGCCCGCAATATTTTTTATTTTGTTTTCTCGGCAATAATCTCATCCAATCGTTTCTTCTGTGCCGAGGTCAGTTTGTCCTTGCGCAGGATCCGTTCAAAGTCCTTGTACGTCTTGGGATTTTTAGAGGCGAGTGTGGGATAGAGGAAATCGTCGTTCTTCTCTGTAGGAAAGAAAAACGAGGTCAGCGGATCAAAAATGCTCTTGGTCCGTGCCTTTTTCTTCTTGATGTCCGGTTTGATCGTCTTGAATGTCTTTTTCACCAGCGTCTCGGTCGTCTTGTCCTTTTTCTTCTGTTTCAGTTCCGCATTGAGGATCTTGACCAATTCCTTAAGATTTTTGACCACCGACTCGAGCGATTTCTGTTCCGTCGAATTCTTTCCCATTGTCTTTATATAAATAAAATTAATTTATTAAAAAAAATTATCGTTCGGGTCCGAATCCGAGATTCTTGAATCGGCTGTTCTTGGAAGGAGGTGGTATGGCGGGAGTCGCATAAATTTTTTGGATCATTGCATTTTCTTTGCGATTGATCCTTCCATAATCGATATCCGCATCCCTCATGGAGGGAAGTTGGCGCTGTTGCTGTTGTTGTCGTGATTGTTGACGTTGTTTGTGGATAATCGGTGTCGCCATGGCGATTGCACGAGGAGGAGCAAACGAAAGAGGAGGAGACGGCATGACCGCCGCAACAGTCGGTGGCGTTACGGCAATTGTGCTGGCGACAGCCGCCGACGGCTGAGGAGGAGGTGGTGTTGGTACGACCGTCGTGCTGGCAACGGCCGCGGCCGATGGCGGAGGAGGACGAGTGGTCAGCCTGCGGTAGATGATATAACACAAGATGATGATGAGGAGGGATCCGACAATCACAATGGACAGGATGAGCATCTTATTTTTCTGAAAGAACGTGGTGGTCGCCGGAGGTCTGGAGGGTGGCTGTGGAGGTGGTGGTGGTGGGGGTGCCTGTGTTTGTACGATGGGTGCGGATAGAGTGGCGACGGGTACAAACGGCGCCGAGGTTGTGGAGGGAACCGGTAGTGTCGCATGTTCACGAGGTATCGGCCTCGTGGTCGGTATGTCCGGGTATTCTTTGGCGGGATCGTAGGTCGTGGCGATCGGGATGGGGATGCCGGTCGTCGTCATCATCTCGTAGGGTGGCATCGTTGTAATGGCAAAATCAGGCATGCTCGATGGAATGGCGGTGGCGGTCGTTGGCGAGGGTGATAATGTGCCAAAGTCACCGACCATCATGGTCGACGGATCGTAGTTCTCCTTGATCTTGTAGAACCATCGTTTCTCGATCGGATCAAAATCCAGGCATTCCTGGTTCTTTCCTGAGACGCACAGGTAATCCTCTTTTTTCAATAAGGGCATGCCGTTGTTCATAAACTGGATCTTGACCGCCTTATCGTGGTTCTCGCACAAGGAGGCACAGATGGGGATCGGACAGAATTCGCTCTTGCAGCGCGACGATACAAAGGCATGGCACGTCTTGGGATCCATGCACTGTTCTTTGCAGATGGCGGTGCAGTACGACGCGTTCGGGTAAGGATTCTTGTTCTGTTTGTCGTACCCGGCCATGCATTCCTGCTGGCAGTACAGATTGCAGTATTTCTGGGGATCCTTGCAGATGATCGGGACATTGGCGAGGCATTTCTGCGTCTTGTCGATGCATTCGGTCTTGCACATCATCAGCGACATCCCCGCACTCTTCTTCTCCGCGGAGGGGACGCACTGGGTGAATGATGCGTTCGGGATGTAGGTTCGAGTGTCTTTTTCTTTTAGATTGGCGCACGAATGGAGTTCCGGGATTGAGATCTGGTCGCAGAATTGTTCCATGGACAGGTCGATATTCTCGCAGGCATCGGATGCCGTCTCGAATTCGCCATCCATGTCGTGGTAATAAAATTTCTGGTCTGCCCGTGGATCGATGCAAGCACTAAAAGACATTTTTATCCTAAAAGGATAAAAAAAATACCAGAAGAAAATGAAATCGGTACGATCCGTGAATCCTTAACAAAGAACATGATCCTGATCGGTGTGATTGGACGGAAAAATGCGGGGAAAGATACCCTGGCGGATCTCCTGGTCGCTCGGCGCGGTTTCAGGAAGCACGCCCTCGCCTACCCTCTGAAAGAGGCGTGTCGCATCCTTTTTCTGCTCGATGATTCGCAGCTGAACGATCCGCTGCAGAAAGAAATCGTGGATGCACGGTGGGGATTGTCGCCGAGGGTGATGTTCCAGAAGATCGGGACGGATTTCGCGCGGGAGACATTCGGCCATGATTTCTGGGTACGGCACCTGGAATACTGGGTCGAACAAGAAACACCGTCGCGTCTCGTCGTGCCGGATATCCGTTTCCCGAACGAGGCCGCCTGGATCCGGGCGCAGGGCGGTCTCCTCGTCCGTGTGCGCTCGACCGATCCGGTCTCCGAGGACGCGCACATCTCGGAGACGGGCGTCGACGAGATCCCCGCCGATATCGAGATTGTGAATGACAAGACGCTCGGTCTCGATCTATTCCACGAGACGGTCCTGACACTCCTCGATCCACACCTGACCTCCGAATCATGAATGTGAAGAAAAAAATATTTGTCATTACATAAATATGAGTGGTTCATCGAGTAAAAAACGGGCGGCCTGGCCGGAGTCGTCATCCGATTCGCAATTCATGCCAGTCGCGCGAAAACGATCTCGCTCGCTACCCAAGAAAAAAAGAGCCGCCATCGGATCACAACCTCCGTTGTCCACGAAAAAAAGAGCCGCCATCGGATCACAACCTCCGTTGTCCACAAAAAAACGAGCGACAGGATCGCCATCCGGTACCTCCAATTTGCATCAACACAAGGATAAATTGGGAGATGATAAATATACATGCAGACAGGCAGGACACGATTGTAGGACACTTAGTTATGGTAAAACGCCGACAAGATTACTGTCACAACAAGGGGTGGATCTGGAGTGGGAACTTACCGATCGGGGTCGTATGTACACGAAAAAAGCGAATCCATCGATCGAAATGTTCACTCCTTTCCTCCGTAGATACTGCCGACGTCGGATAAAAGATTATTTCGGTAATGACATGTCAAGATACTATGATTATACGACACCACGATGTACTGCAATAGAGGATGACGGGAGTTTTTGCATGGGCGTACCCACGTCGACACTCTCTCAAGATAAAGGAAAATGTCCAACACATGGCCAATATAGGATATATAATAGAGATAGGGATCATCCGCTGAAAGGACATCATACGAAAATTGGAGTAGATCAACTCAGAGCCGCTCAAAATTTATTCTCGTTCGCTAAAATGTAATGATATCTTTTTCTCGATCAACAACGGGATCATTTTTTTATCTCTTATGGAATAAAAATGCAAGAGACGAACCCGCTCATAACGGCCATCATGTCTGAAAATCAATCCGAAATAGAACGCCTCCTTTCCCAGGGACAACGAGTTCGTCAAGTGATTAATCGAAATGGCGCTATACCGGGTGTCGCGCAGAATGTGTTGCCACTGATTGTAGCATGCTATAAAGAAAATCCTGAAATCGTGGATCGTCTACTCGCGACACCCGGGATCGATCTGGATGCCGCGATCGAACAGGGACGGACACATCTCCGCCTCGCCGCCAGACGTGGTTGGTTGAATGTCCTTGTCTGTCTCTTGAAGATACCGGGGTTGTGGGAGATGGTCGATACAGAGACATTGAGAAATATTGGTATCGAGATCGAACTCGATTTCCCGAATCGCGATTGGATCATCCACGAGGTGCGACGATGGCTCGATCCGCTCGTTATAGCCATCGAGGATCAGAATATGGGTGCGGTGGATGAGATATTATCCGATCCGTATCTAGCCCCTCGGCTGATCAATAGGTTCGGTGTCGGTTTGCCATTGATCGTGGCATGCAATACTGAAAATCCCGAGATTGTGGATCGTCTGCTCGCAACTCCCGGGATCGCTTTGCAACCCGCGGTCGAGAGTGGGTACTGGCTCCTCCGTGCTGCGATCCTACAATGCCAACCGGATACAATACGATGTCTATTCAGGATACCGGGGATGACAATGACGTTTGATCAGGATTTATTCCACCATATCGGAGAACTGTACCAAGGAGACGATCGCGAGGCGTTAATAGAGGAAATTCGAGGATTGCTCGGAGATGCATCCAAATCGATGATTCTCTCGCACGCGAGACGACGTCCCAGGAAAGGGGATTTTTCTGTGCAACAACAGAAAGTCCGTAAGATCAAGGACAAATTCATTCGCACAGAAAACAAAGCGATTGCCAATACAAAACAGGTCCGGAAACAGTTGGACTTTTTTGATTTCGGTCGAGCGGGGACACGATCCCGACGGTATGTACGAAAAAAAAAGGCGGCCGAAAAAAAACTTGTCAATCGCGATACATTGATATCGACGCATTCTGATACGATCCGTCCAATGCTTCAGGGCATCTCGTCCATGTCCAGAGATGTCTTCCAAGATTTATTGGATATGATGACGCCCTCGTACCCCTACCGAGGCCAGCGGTACACGGCGGCACGGCAGGCGCTGTCCCAACACATCCCGATCGATGAACCGATCTACGATCCTGATCCTGTCTACAGGAAAAAATTACAATTCCAAGCCCTGTTGTTCAAACTGATGGATCTGTTTTACAAATCCTATAAAAATCAACATCTCTCTCTCCAACAACTCCAGAACATGAACCAACGCGGATCTGCTATAATCCGACTGAATGACGAACTGTCAACACAACCAACGACGGATGCATGGCAGGATTTCATGAGACGGATCGAATTTGCGATTGAGACCATCACCGAATCGTCCAAGATCCTGAAATCGGATCGTGAAAGTTATGATGCGATGTATCGAATATTATTCAGTTTCATCATGAATGAACGTTACAGGGATGTTGCGACGCGATTCCGAGACATCATACGACAATCCAAAATCAAACATTCTAAAATTGCCAGCAAAAAATCATCAAACGTCGCAAATTGATTTCAGTGACCATGGTCGTTCCCTGATAAAGACATGTCGTCCTGCCGGAAAAAAATCATTCGCGCCTCGGTCCTTCTCCCTCCCGAGCACATGGACAGATCCTGGAAGACCCATCTCCACGATGCCGTCGAGCGATCGTTCGTCGGGAAGTGCACCGCGGAACACGGCTACATCCTCAAAGTCCTCGGCATCCACAAGATTGTCGATCAGTCCATCACACGGATCGATGGGAACATCCGTTTCAACCTCCTCATCATCGTCCGCATCCTCCTGCCGAAAGTGGGCGATGAGATCAATGCCACGATCGAAATGATCCTGCCTCACGGCATTTTTTGTTTCCACAAGATGATGCGCATGATGCTCCCCATCTCCAGGTGCAAACCCTTTTTCCTGCGCCAGGATTTTTCGAACCTCCACCTCCACGACCCCACGACCGGGCGCACCATCCGCAAGAACGATACCATCAAGGTCACCGTCGCCGACGTGCGCTTCGAAAACCATCTGTACAGTTGTATCGTCGATCTAAAGACATGATCGAAAAAGAGAAACAATGGAGCATGGGAAATTGTATTACATGAAGGAATTCCGGAATCATCTCGTCCAATTCCTGGATGAACTCATTGAGCAGTTCCCGAACGAGGCCGAATTTGTGATTATGAGGATCTACATCAAGGATCAGATCCCTGTGGCAGACGTCATCGGGCGGTTCATCCGCGACATCCTCCCGTTCCGCGAGGAGGCCATCAAGAGGGACGATCAGTTTTTCATCAACCACCCGTTCCTCTACACAAGCCTGAAGAAAACCGGGAATGAGGACAAGGTGGATCATTTCACGCGGTTGTGGTTGAGCGATGCGCTGGACGAGAACGACCGCAACATCATCTGGGACTGGGTGGACATTTTCATGGAGTTCGGGAACAAGTATTTTACGCAATACGGCTACGTGCCGGGATGGGAGGCGCCGGCGGCACACGAATGATCTCTTTACGGGTTCTTTTGTTGTTTTGCGCCGCCTCCTTGCCATTGTTGTAGGAGAGGTGGCGCCGACGGCTGGACGAGCGCGTACGCGACTTGACCTCTCGATGATTGCGATCGCGGAGGCCATGGCGCGAGAGGGACGCGCGTAAATTGAAAATATTTCTTTGAAATGGCCTTTTTGATCTGATCTTTGGAAAGTCCTAATTCTTCCAATCGTTTCGCAAGGATCTGGTATAAGAGTTTTCTATAGAATGTTTCTTTGACATCCTCTGTAAATTTTTTATTTGTCAGATTCGCCTCGATGGCGGCCCTTATATATCCGTATCGTATGATAGCATGATCTTCTGGTGGAGTGAATGTACCGGATTTCACTACATTCATTAAAGGATTTCGGGCGCCGTTGCGTGCCTCGGTGATCTGTTGCGCCACCCAAACACGTTCGTTAACTGACAATGCCGATACGAGGGCGGTCTCGATCTGATCCTCTCTGGACGGGGGTGCGACGATGACCCGTGTCGGTCGTGTATTGAATTCTCTGTTGAATGCTGTATGGAAATCATCTACATTCACATGACGCACCGAGTACGTTGTGAATGATGCAGGTTTTTTTTGGATGCCCGGTAGACCTCGAGAATCGTACGCTTCGTAGTGTACGATTCGTTGAGGTCTGAATCGCGGTCGAATTAATCTTGAGAGTATTGTCTCGATCACGACGGTCCTGTACCGATTTTCCTGTGCATCATCGAGATTGAGGTCGAGCAAGGATTCGATCAATTGTAGCATAGATTCCTCCTCTGAATAAGGAAATCCCCTATATCTTACCATAGTTTTATATTGATTAATATTGAATCGTTGATCATGTCGAATGTTCGATCTCTCGAGGATGCCTCGCATCCGTTGGTCGAGATATGGACTTCCTACCGGAAGTTGCTGGGGTTGAAACTGTCGGATATGTCGATCGATCCTTTCGAAAAAATTATGAGACATTGTCATTTTTTTATGTTCTTCGTAATGTTGGGACAGATAACGTACGAGGTTTTCTTTATCTTCAGAAGTCAATAATGTCGATAGATTACGATCGACGACTGCCCGGATGTAACTTTTTTGATCGATCTGTTTATTCGTCGGTTCTTTGAATGTTTTCCAACCACGCGGCAAAGGAGATAATGAGCATGGATCAAAACGAGTCAAATAAACCCGAATGTATTTTCCGAAAAAACCCCGATCCGGATCTGGATCTGCTGGCCCGCTCCGTAATCTCAATGGTTGTTGTAGGGCGTGATATCCTCCGCCTTGCGCCTGTCGCGCGTGCACTGATTGTGCGCGAGGCAATGACGGTGGCACTGTTTTTTGATGTGATATCTTCTGATTGGTTTCTTTTCCGTGTTGATTCGATTGTCCTCCGCCTTGAGCCTGTCGTGTTACTGATTGTGCGCGAGGCAATGACGGTGGCACTGTTTTTTGATGTGATATCTTCTGATTGGTTTCTTTTCCGTGTTGATTCGATTGTCCTCCGCCTTGAGCCTGTCGCGTTTGCACTGATTTTGTTTTCGATTGTTGTTGTGCTCGGGGCGACGATTGTTCTAACGGCAATGGCAATCTGTTATATTGCGCCGGTGATAATGGTGGTACTTGTCCCAATGCTTGTCCTCCGCCTTGGGCATGCTGTAAGGATGGAACGGACGGCTGGACATGTTTGGGAGTCGATGATGTTTTATTCTGTAATGGGGCTCGTTGTACAGCGGATGTCGGCGTTCGGTGACTTTGTACCGAATTGGTTTTCGTTTGTCTTATTTGGACATCATCGCCGCCTATGAGTCCTGCTAGATCTTGCACACCTCGTCTCATCTGTGCCAAATCGGTCGGAGGAGGAAGGAGAGGCGTTTCGGATTCGCTTGATTTTTTTCGCTGCATCGTCGCCATTTTTTTTTTATTTTTTTATATTATAATATAAAAAAATGCCGCACTACAATTGCACATTCCACGGACTGCACGACTGGTCCTCGCACATGTTTGAGAAATACGGCTGGATGATCCTCGCCCGTCGCAACGGGCACAAGGACTCCGTCAAGGGTTACATCCGATCCCTCAAGCACCTGCACGACGAGATTGCGCGCAAACACCAAGAGACCGTCGACGAGGATCGCCGAAAAGATCTCGAGGAACTCCTCTCCAACGTCGATGTCCTCGCGCAGACCGCCCGGTCCTGTCTCCTTTAGATCCTTTTCCTGAATAAAATGATCTAATTGGATGTCTTCAACACAAGAAAATGGCGTCGTACCCGAAATTGGATCCGCGATCGGACGAGGAGCGCCAGCAGGCGCTATGGGAAGGGATCAAGAAGAACCTGGAAAAGAACCTGACGGACGAGCAGCGGGCGGACCTGAAAATCCTGGGCGAGAAGTTCCACGAGAGTTTCGATGTGAGCAGGGGGACCGTCACCGATCCCGGGGAGGTCCAGATGGAAGAATCGCTGGCGTATGTGGTAGAGACGCTGAAATCGGGGATCCACCCGGACTACCTGAACGAGGACGAGCGCGCCATCCTGAAGGCCGGGTACGGTGAGAGGTGGTACGAACGATGGGGGTACGATATTTCGGAAATAAAAAATCCGTGATTCCAATAAATAATGTACCCATCGATCCTGATTGTCTACACGATGCTGTTCATCTCGTTGATCGCGTACACGTTCCTGGACGGCGGACGAGAAGAGTACCGCGAATCCTCGTCGTATTTCCCGTGGAACGAGGCGAACCTCGTCCACAAACACGTCCCCGCCTCGACCGTCGAATGCCGGTGGTGCCTGGCCAACGACGAATTCCAGTCGCCCTGGATGCGCCGGAAATACGCGACGCGCTTCTACGGCTGAGGTTTTATCGATGACCTGAAATTGCGATTCCATCCGGCACACTCTCGATTGATATGGATAATTATTTTCGGTACAAAAATGATCTTGATGCCAGCGGGAGGACCGGATAATCATGAAGCGCCCGCTGACAGACGAGGAGATCCGCCAGATCCTGGAGGGGTTGGGCGACGGTGTCCATTTTGCGTCCGGACCGATACGAGATCATGTCATCACGACGCACAAGAAACAGTTGGAGGCGCAGCTCCGCGCCATCGAGTTGTTCCCCGAGATGATCCCCGATATGAGGCGGATCATCCACGAAGAATTCTTCACATCTCTCGCCGCGCCCGGCGAGAATGTGGGCGTGTTGTGCGCCCAGTCCATCGGCGAGAAACAGACGCAGTCCACCCTCAATTCGTTCCACGCCGCGGGCATCGCCGCCCAGATGGTGCTCACCGGCGTGCCCCGTTTCATGGAGATCCTGAACGCCACCAAGGATCCCAAGGTGTCCACGTCCCGCCTCTACCTGGCCAGGACGCACGAACAGATGACCGCCAAGGAGATACGCGAGACCATCGGGTCCACGCTCGTGCATGTCGCCCTCCGCGACCTGATCCTCTCCTACACGACCTTTCATTTCCAAAAGACCGAGGAGATCTGGTACTACCCGTTCTCCCTCCTGTACGGCAACGATTTCCGGGAGTACGACCACGGTTTCAGCATCCAACTGAACAAGACGATCCTGTACCAGTACAGGATCCCGATCTACCAGGTGCGGCAGAAGATCGAGTCCATGTTTGAGGACATCCGGGTCGTCGTCTCCCCCCTCCACATCGGGCAGTTGGATATCTTTGTCGATATCAGCGATATCGAATCGCCGCCCGATTCGACGTTCCTCGATGAGAACAATTTCATCGAGGTCTACCTCGAGGAGGTGGTGATGGAGAAACTCAAAGAAATCACCATCTGCGGGATCTCGGGCATCCAGGGGTACTACATCCAGCGCGATCCTCAGAAACAATGGTACATCGAGACGGTCGGCAATCATTTCATCGAACTCCTCGGGAATCCCACTTTTGATCCGACGACGGCCATGAGCAACAACATGTGGGACATCTACCAGTGCCTCGGGATCGAGGCCGCGCGCCAGTACCTGTTCGAAGAGTTGTGGAATCTGGTGACCTCCGACGGGTCATTCATCAATCCGTGCCACATCCTCTTGCTCGTGGACATCATGACGCACCATGGGAACATCATCTCCATCTCGCGCTACGGCATCAAGAAAGAACAGATTGGCGTCCTCGGCCGCGCCTCGTTCGAAGAATCGACCGATCATTTCCTGAATGCGGCCTTTTTCTCGGAGAAGGAGACGATCCGGAGCGTGTCCGCATCGATCATCTGCGGAAAACGGTCGCGGATGGGGACCGGGATCTGCGAGCTCGCCATGGACACCTCCAGGCTCGAAAGCCTGCCATCAATATCCTGACAATTGTGAACATTTCTACTAGGAAGAAATGTCTGATATAAAAACGACTGTCCATCGATGCTGACGATTATGGTATCTGATTGTGCGTTCCCATGATGAAATCGGCGCCAGGGAAGACGACGTTGAAATTTCCCTTGTCCGTCCCCTTGAAAAAATGATGGGCTCGATGGTTGGAGATGACCCATCGGATGTACGGGTTGTGGATGGGGATCGGTATCTCGTGGTTCCGCAAAAAACACGGAGAAAAGTCGTACCGGACATGGTGGATGTAGCTGTGCAATGTATTCCACAGCACAATCTCCACCAGCGTGAACAGTGCGATATGACCGACGAGGACATAGACAGGGAACCACTGTGAAAAAAGAGGGATGATCACGAGACAGGATATGATGAAAATAATAATGATGCTGATGGGTTGGAAACATAGATCGTCGTGCATACGATCGTGACATTGTGAGGTCATGTCGGGTCCGGTGATTGAATGATGGAGGATGTGAGATTCATGGAACGAGCGCAGGTACGGCAGATCGATCCGGTTGTGCATCATGTAACGGTGCATGAACCATTCGGCGAATGTGAACAACAGGTACAGGGTTGCCACCATGCACACATAGTGCCAGAGTTTCATTTATTTTTTATCAGAACGGAGCAATATTTTTTTCTGTGTCTTGGCAATTTTCAGGAGCAGGTCGTACATCCTGTCGATCTTGTCCTCCAGGAGTTTTGTGTTTGCGCTTGCGCTTGTACTCGTGCTTGTACTCGATGTGGACGGAGAAGGTTTCATTTGTTCCAAGATCTCGGAGAGTATTTCAGGGCTCGTGTGGAATTCTCGCGCGAGACGCGACGGATCGATCGATTCCCTCTGGATCCTCCGCTGGCAGTGCATGCCCCACCTCCACTGGATGGCCTTGACCGTCCGTTCGTGCTCGCGCGCGACCGTCTCGAATCCCGCCCCCATCCTCAACCGGTCCAGCATGTCCTTCTCCTCCTCGGTTGTCCACGGCTGACCTTTCTTGCTCATGTTTTCTCCTTTTTGCGTCCATGTCCTTAAACCCGTGTCATTGTGATCAAAACTGATTTCCATGTGGAAGTTTGTGGAGAATTGTGGGGATGAAAAAACTGACATATGGAAATCTTGTCTGACAGATAAAATGGAGTGTTCCATCTGCATCACAAAATTCAACGGATCGTACCGCAAGGAGGTGGAGTGCCTCTATTGCGGGCATTCGGCATGCCAGAAGTGCGTGGAGAGGTATCTCATCGAGAATACCATCATCCCGCGGTGCATGTCCTGCAAGACCGAGTGGAATATGGAGTTCCTGCGCTCCAAACTGAGCCGGTCCTTTATGGACAAGGATTTCAAGGAGCACCAGGCCGAGGCCCTCTTGATCCAGGCGGAGGCCGAGATCGGGCAGTACCAGGAGCGCGCCGCGTTTGAGATCCGGGCGGAGGAGGCCTTGAAGGAGTACCAGGAGGCCCGGCGGATCTACAAGGAGGCCCGGTTGGAGATGATACGGCAACAAAATCGTTATTACCGGGTTCTTCGTGGCGAGAATAAGATTGAGGCCGTGGCGCGCGCCGATTTCTTCCTCGCCTGCCCACGGACCGATTGCCGTGGCCGAGTCTCGACCGGGTACAAGTGCGGGCTCTGCGAGCATTTCTTCTGCCCCCAGTGCCACGGCGATAAGGGATTCCAGAGGGATGCGCCCCACGAGTGCGCCCAGGACGATATTGATACGGTCCGACTCCTCCGCGAGAATACGCGCAACTGCCCCAAGTGCAAGATGGGCATCTTCAAGACGCAGGGGTGCGATCAGATGTGGTGTGTCGCCTGCCAGACGGCCTTCTCGTGGAATACCGGGAACATCCTGAATGGTCCGATCCACAACCCGGAGTTCTATGATTTCCAGCGTCGCCAGAGGGCGAACGGCATCATCCCTCGCCAGCCCGGGGATGTGGTCTGCGGGGGCATGCCCACCTATCATCAGATCCGCCAACGCATCCAGGCGAATCGTGAGTCGGCCGAGATTGAGAAGAAACTCTCGGACACGCACCGCCTGATCAATCATATCGAGCATGTCACCATGCCGGCGGTCCACCGCAAGTACAACCAGCGCCAGGAACTCTTCCAGACGCATGGTGTCGCCTACCTCCGCGGTCTCATCGATCGGATCATGCTCCGCACCCGCCTCTACAAGGCCACGCGCCAGGAGGAGAAGTTCCGGCGCTATTATCAGATCCTCGAGACGATGATGACCAACATCCAGGAGGTCATGCGCCAGTATCTCGCGGGAGAGATCGATGGTCCCACCGCCGATAAGGGCTGCGACGAGCTTTTTTCGTACGCGAATAGCGCCTGCGAGAAGATGCGCAAGCAGTTCAAGATGTCCATTCCGGTCTTTGCCTCGGACATGCAGACTCATAGGATGATCTGAGGCACAGTTTGATGCGCACGCATAGATATAGATTCTTAGCACACAGATAGAGAGAAAGAAATGAGAAATCGATTGATCCCAGAACGGGAACTGACTCAACCGCTATTTTTTTATGATGCAGATGACAATTCTTGATTTCACGCGATCGAGGCTTTTCCGCGAATTGGGTCTGCCGAAGGATCAATTTGCGATTGTTTTTGATCATCCGTCGGCGATGGTCATCCGGAAGGACAATCTCGCCTATCTCCTGCGACGATGCGATTTTTTTATGATGGAACCGTTTGAGGAATTCTATCCGTGGCGACATCAGATCCGATCTCTACCCTCCGACGTGCCCTTGATACGAGAATGCAAACTCGTCTTTTTCGCGGATCAGAAAGAGATCGTCCGCACCCTGGATCTGCATCTCATCCGCTGGGTTCACACTCATCGCGGTATTTTTACGAGCGATGTCTACCTGTACCTTATGGACTCCATCAAGATTGAGAAAGAAATGGATGCGATGGAGATGATGGAGTTTTTCTATCAGCACAAAATCTTCCCGGCACATCATGTCCTGCGCGTGGCTTTCCGTCGCGGTCTGCTCCGCCTCGCCGAATGGTTGTGGACGCATGGCTGTCCGTTGACATCGCACGACATCAGTGTCGTCCTGGAGGTCTCCGGCAGCACATTGGACACATCGTACATCTCGAGGATGATCCGGGATGGATGCCCGATCCATTCTCATACGGTCGCCTCTGCCGCATCGAAAGGACGGCTCGATTTTGTCGAATGGTGGCATGAGCAGGGGTACCCATTCTGCGACAGCGCCGCGGCCTGGGCCGCCCTCTGGGGGCATGTAGAGATTATCCGTTTCCTGATGGATCATGACAAGCCCATCAATCGGAAATGGACGCTGAGCAATGCATCGCGCAACAATCAATTGGGTGTGATCCGACTCTTGCGAACGATCCAATGAGATATTTTTTTTGATCCGAAAAAATATCTGTACTCTCATAAATGAATCCACCTACTGACGATCCGTTTGCATCATTGCCTGATCATGTCCTTTATCCTCTCATGCAACAATACTATCAAGATCCATTTGCAATTCTATCGAAACCACAATCGGCATCTTCTGCGCGACGATCATCACAATCATCACAGACACAGACACAATCACAACCATCAAAATCGAAAACTCTTGCACGACAACCGGCATCTTCTGCGCGACAATCATCACAGACACCACCACAATCATCAAAATCGTCCGCACAACAATCAAAATCGAAAACTCTTGCACGACAATCGCATACACGACCATCACGACCTTTGATCATACAATCACAATCACGACCTCCACACTCGGCATCTTCTGCACCACGACCAGCACCACGACCATCTCATCCCAACTGTGTCCATGATAATTGCAATAAAACGGCGATTTATGGTCGACCCGGTCATCCTGTCGTATGTCAACAGCATGTATTGGTGTTCCCTCCACATCTTTATTGATCCGATCGGGGTATCCTGGATTCCAGTTCCGTGATCCGGTTCTGGAGGGCGGTGAGGAGTTCCATCACGTCCTGATCCTGGATGAGGAGTTTGCCTTTCAGTTCGATGACGCCCTCCTCGATGACACCCCCGTCCTTTTGCTGGACAAGGATGACCTGTCCCGGATCGCCCTTGGGCCCGCGGATGGGCAGACCGGCCGGTCCACGATCGCCCTTGGGCCCTTTAGGGCCGATCGGTCCCGTCGGCCCGCCGGGATCTCCTTTCTCCCCGCGCGGTCCCGTCGGGCCCGGCGGGCCTTCCTGCCCAGGCGGCCCCTCCTCACCGGGAGGTCCATTGGGACCTGTCGGTCCCTCCGGGCCTGGATCGCCTTTTTCTCCTTGCAGTCCACGATCGCCTTTGACCACCAATTCACGATTATCCATAATCAGTCGATAGATGTCACCCTTGTTCAATTCTTTGTAGGTGTATTCCTTCTCTTTCCGGTTCGGATCGGGAAGGCTGGAGACATCGATCTTCTCTCCCCGTTTGACACGCGTCTTGATGATGTGAGAGAATTGCGATTTTTGGGCTGTCTGCAATCCGATGACGGGAAATCTTTGACTCATTTATTATTTTGTTTTTTAAATTTAAATTATTTTTACTCCACGGTCACAGTCTTGGCGAGATTCCGAGGAAAATCGACGCAGAATCCTTTTGCGATGGCGAGACGGATCGATAATTCCTGGAGGAGGAGGATGGGGAACAGGAATCCCATGATAGGATGGGGCGGGTATGTGATAAGGTGGAGATGAGGATCCGTGAAGAAGGGAAATCCGGTGATGGAGGCGGGGGCAAGAAGGAAGACGGAGGATTTCCTCGACAGGATCTCTCGGAGGGAGAGGATGGTCTTTTCGTTCTGATTGTCTTCGGTGTGGATGTAGAGCACGGGCATGTTCTCATCGAGGAGCGCGAATGGGCCGTGCTTCAGACTTCCTGATGAATACGCTTCGGTGTGGATCCGGGAGAGTTCCTTCATCTTGAGCGAGGATTCGATCGCGGCGATCCATCCGTTCCGTCTGCCGAGAACGAGCATGGAATGGATGCTGCCCATAAGGTCTTTCCATCGATCGAGGGAGGGGAATCGGCGGATGACCTCCCGGAGACGATCGGGAAGGCGGCGTACCTCCGCATCGATGGTCCGTCCTTCGAGCCATCGACTGAAGAGATAGAGGTGCAATACCTGGCAGGTGAATGATTTTGTCGAAGCCACACCCCGTTCGTGTCCTGCCATGATGTTGAGAGAATAATCACACCGGCGCCACAACAAGGATTCCTCGACATTGAAGAATCCAATCACGAGGGAAGACGGCGGCAATTTTTCAAAGAGCACAAGGAGATCCAGCGTCTCCCCGGATTGCGAGATGAACAGCCATATCACCTCCCCATGGGTTGGCAGGATGTCCATATCAAAATCTACGGCGTCGTGCGCCTGGACCGTCTCGAACATCCCGCTCTCCCGGAACCAGTGGCAGGAGGCCAGCGCCGCATTGTACGACGTCCCGCATCCGACCAGGAATAAATGGCGCCCCTCCCTGCACCGGCGCCTCAGATCGTCCCACTCGTGGAACACAATCTCTCCTCCTGTCGTCACGCGCGCCGCGAGGATGGTTTCGACCACTCCGGGCTGTTCGCGGATCTCTTTCGCCGTCCAGCTCGCGTCTCTCGGAGATTCCGGTTCCGAATCGATCATGGGCATGGGAGTCAGGAAGAGACCATCCTCCTGTCGTAATCGCGACTGGGCGGTGAGAACCATCACATGATCTTCAAAGGGTTCCAGGATCTGATCGCATCCGATAAGCCCGCTCTTTTCGGAACAGATGAGTATGGCATCCTCCCGACGACCGATCAATAATGGATTCCCCCGGCGACCGCAATAAATCCGGTCGGGCGTGGTGGTATCCTGGAGGACAAATGCGAAATTCCCTTCCATCCGATCGATCATCTCGCGCACGCACAACTCGATATCCGTCGGTCGTTCTTTCACAGAATGTCCGATCCATTGGACAATCATCTCGGAATCCGTCGCCGACCGCAACACGATCCCGGCCTGTCGCAGCCATCCTGAAAACACATGATCGTTCTTCAGGATCCCATTATGGACAATCAGGAAACGCCCGTCCTCGGACGTGTGCGGGTGACAGTTGGTGAGGTTGACCTCTCCATGCGTCGCCCACCGGGTATGTCCCATGCCGTTCCGAGACGTTGTGGGGATCGCCATGAGTCGGGTTTCGATTTCTGTCATGCTCTCGCATGTCTTGAGCAGTATATCCGGACCTACAAACGAGATTCCGATTGAATCATAGCCACGATTGAGGATCGTCCGCAAACCACGGATCATTTCTTGACGGATATCGGACGATCCCGTCTTTTTTTGGAGAAACACAAAGATGCCGCACATCTCTATTTTCTTCTCATCTCTTTTTCAAAAAAAAAAAAAGAAATTTTTTTTATCGATAGATAGAAGAAAAGGACTATGCAACAATACTACCAGAGATGCGCGCAACCTCATCAGCGTCCTGTCATGGTGCGCGAGAATTTCAATGGCTGCAACGGCGATACCAACTGCCTCAGCGCCCCCCAGATGGCGTCCGTCCAGGAGACCGGCGACACGCAGACGCCCTGCAAATCCTGCACCTCCATCTACCTCGCCCTCAAGAATCGCTCCCCCTACGATAGGGCCTACCTCCGCAACTACAACCGTCTGCCTCCCCACTACTCCACAAACCTCGACAGTCTTGTATTTGCCCCCTAAATTCGATGGTCTCGTCTTTTTTCATCCATTCCTAATCAGTTTTCTGGGATTAGGAATAATTACCGCATCCTATGCCCGACTCTGTAGGAGTTGTCGTTTCCAATTGTCCAACATCTGTCCCACCGTATCTGTGTCTCTCCCTTTTTTTCCCATGACGGCCTTGATATGTTCCTGGAACATATTTTTCCACGCTGCATTCAAGATTCTTTCCACTCTATGTTTCGGGCGGTCCTGTAAAAAACGTTTTTGTGTTGCGAATATACGTCGGAGCCAAGCCTCGATCTCGGCCTCGGACGATCCTATGATTGTATGCGGATTCAGGAGGAGAGTTTTTGTACGTTGAATCTCCGGATCAGGATGATTCTGTAAGAGTTCTAGATTTTTTATCAATACATCATCGTTACGACGAACATCTCCATTCCAAAATGATTCGATGGCAGCATCTAGACGTCTCTGTAATTCGTTTTTCAAAAGATTATTCTCCAATCGATAAAACACGTCATGCCATTTGGGAAACTGATGCTCACCTACCCTGTCTATCTCTCGTAGTAATGGTTCAGGTAGGATAGTAGAGAATACCTTTTTGAATACAGGTAGTACGCGACGTGCATAATCAAATTCATTACGGAAATGTTTCAAATGGATAATGTCGGAAATATTTTGAGACATCGTTTTACACAAGTCCGATATATATTCTATGAGGTCCATTTCCATGAACCGTTTGAATGATTGATCGAGTTGTTTGCGCTTTATCTGTATCTCTTTATCCGTATCCCCAATGTATTGGATGATTTGTGAAATCAGATCCTTTGGGATTTCCTGATCATGTATTCCCAATAGATAGAATTTTTCAATCAGTTGTTGAATACTACGTTTTCGAGGCATCAGTCGACGTCTCCGTGATGTAGGATCTTTCTGCACAGATGATACTGCGATCTTTATACGTCGCAATGCCTTCAAGGTGCGCATCGCAGACACATTGAATCCTCGTATTTCATACTGAATCTCATCTGTGGCCGTGCTGATGACCAGGTAGGTATCGAGCATCAGCTGTAATCTCTCGGATGTCCATGCGTCCTGCCCCTCATAGCAATTCTGTCGGAATAGTTGGAGGATAAAGAGAGTGATTGAAAAACAATACCCCCCGGTCTCGCCTCGATGTGTCAAGTTCCGTCCCTGCACAACCGGCTGGAATCTTCGGAATGCTCGAAATCCACCATCTTTGTCCAAAAGATTCAATAAAAATACGGGCAGTCTGTCTACATCAAATCGAACAGTCGTATTCGGTCGAAATACCCCATTAAAAGCCTTCATCAAATTTTGCCATATCCTCTTAAAATCCCTATTCTGTACATAAAGATTTCCAGATACCGCCCCATTCGGTTCAATATAATAAAATGTCCCATTTGTATAGATGAGTCCATTCTCGTGCGCATTCTTCCCTACACCCCAGTACAGACTAAATATCCAATGCGATTTCTTAAATTCGGTGGGGGATGTATTCCGAAACGTTATAGTATCCAGTGTATAAGATCCATCGGCCGATTGTTGCAGAATGAGATGTATATCGGCTACATATCCAACCTGGGGCGAGGATAATTCTTTGGTCCAGAACTGAAAATTCACATATTCAGCCTTTAGATCATTGGCAAACAGAATATTTTGGAAAGACTGGTACTGACGGAGCGCCTGACGGTTGTCTTGATCAGTATTCTGCTCAATATTGCGTCCTCCATCGAATATAAACGGTGTAAGTTTTTTCCATACACTGTCAGCCATCATCATTTCTCTGTGATCACCCTGCGCTCTCGGCATTTGACCGTCTGTGATTGCATACAGTATGACGAGTACTTTCAGAATGGGTAATAATTCTGGATGATCCAATGTTATTTGTAACGACGCATTCAAGGTAATGATGGGCGCATGGACTTTTTGTCGTTGAGCGATAGGATCAAGTGTCGCCAGACTCCGCAATTGATCCGTTCCATCAATCTCTATAAGAGTATTTTTCCCATCATTTCTCACTCTGTACTGATCATGGCGAATCACTCCTAACCCGATGAGTTTATCGTAAGCATCCTGAAACTCAGCGGACAACTGGTTCCATGTTTTCATCCCATCTTCATCATCCCCTTTGGCAACCTCGTCGTCCAGACGTCGTAGCATCCGGTAGGGAGTATCGTCTGCATCTCGACACACGTTCCATTCCGAACATGCCGCGCGTAGGCCGGACCATAATTGTTGACGGATTTGTCCAAATTGTTTGAGTATCTGATTTATTGTTGGTACTCGCGATCGATGGTTCTGTTGTTTTTGGAGTCGAAATGGTGATGTGGTGTTTGTTTGTGGTACTCGCGATGGACGCTTCTGTTGTTTTTGGATAGAAGATTGTAGTATGGCTTTGTCATCCAGTGCTCGTTTTTGGGATGTCATACAATCTCTCATTGAACGGAGTATCATGGATTTTTTGAGTCGTTGTATTGTCTCTATAGGTTCAGGTGAATTATTAATCTGTCTGACGATTTCATTATTCCAATAGGGAAATATTCCCAAAAACGATGGAGATTTAATGTCAAGACAGTGTATCAAGGCATCGCTCATTTAATAATTTGACACAGAAATAAAAAAATCAGTCAAACTGGTATAAACTGAAATCGTTCATCTCTCGGATCGTTATTTATCAAGATCCCAAACTGATTTAAGATTTTATCTCGCAGGGATATAAATTCATTGGACGAATGAACGAGGTGTTGTTGGAGAGCATCATGGACGGATTCCGCGCCGATCCTCGTCTGCGGCGCATCGAGATGCCTTTCCCGATCCAGAAACAAGTCCAGGCACGACTCCTCATAAAAGTCGCTGGCCCCCATCGATGAGAAGACACATTTTACATTCATCACGACCCGTCATCGAGTGCTTCTCGCCGGATCCAATCATGATTCGGTTCATTCCGAGGTGGACGCGCTGCGCATATTTCGTCGGTACAGGCGTCATCATATCATTCCCGGCAGATTGTACCTCATCAATATGCGGATCTCCGCCACGGGCAGACTCGGCATGAGCCGGCCCTGTCATCATTGTGCGTGTTTCATCCAGAAACACGTCCATTGGTTGGATCATGTTTTTTATACAACCATGCATTCGAGATGGTCCGATGTGGCCATGCATCAATTCTCTCTTTCACTCTTTCCCCACATCTCATCGGGGCACCGTCGCCCGTCGTCTTCTCCCGCTCAGCGCCGCCGCCACCGACGGGAGCAGATCCTCCTCGAGCAATAATTGTTCGAGGGATTCGTCGTCCGTCAGGCGCAGGTACTCGCCGATCAATCGGGAGCGGATCTCCGCGTTCTTGGCGCGCGCGCGGAGCTGGCGGAACCGATCGTGACGCCGATCCCTTAGGTACTCCAGGTATTTTTGAATCAGCACGTTTTTCAGATGCTTCTTGAACTGATAATCCAGTATCTTTTCTTCTAATTTTTTTTCAATGGCCGAGATCTTGGCGCGTTCCTTCTGCGGATCCATCGTCTCGAGCAGTTTAAAAACATCCGGGAACCGATCCCAATCGAGGAGGGCGATAAAGTCTTTGGGTCGCAGGAAGAGTTCGCGTTCCTGCGGATTTTTCTGGAGGCGCAGGTGGCGCTGGCGGGCGGGCAGGTGCCGGATGATCTCCCGGATCAGATCGGGCTCTATCCATTCGTGGGCCTCCTTGTTGGTCAGGGCGAGGGCGAGTTTTTGCTGCGGCAGGAGATATTGCGGGATGCGTTTCTTGACATCCAGTGGAAATCCGTACATTTATAAATTATAAATTTATAAAAAAAATTATAATAGATAGAAAAAATGCCCTATTACTGCCAGACACCTCGTGCGCGGACACCCGCTTTTCGGGTGCGCTACGTCCTCGGTCCCGCCGACATGGTCCAGTACTGCTACACGATCGGCCAGTACACTCCCGCACCGCCCACTAGGATTATACTGAAACCATCCTTACAGACCCCGTGGAATCCTTAACGCAGGATTGCTCGGAATCGTTCGGGATCGCCACAGTACGTCCGTTTTGCACCGTTGATCGGCCGGTAGATCTCCTGATCGGTGCATTTGTTTTTTTTTTCTCCTATGATCGGGTGGAATTCGGACGGGACACGGTCGTATTCTCGGGCGTGTACTGGTAGGTCCCAAAATTGGTCGGTGTATCGCCATAATTCTGGAAATCCGTCGCCGTCCCGGTAAAGGCTCGATCGTCAGTGCCCCATTGTCGAGGGAGGGTACATCAAAAAAAACAGTGCCGTCGAAAAGAAATGTCTTGTATCGCAATCCATTCATTTCTTTTCCATGATTTTTTTTTCAAAAACATCAGATTTTGTCAATTTTCTTGGGCTCTACCCGTTCCAGCACTATTTTTTCCGGATGCAGATTCTGACACTGATGGACCTCGGGATGTCGGTCGTGGAGACAGAATGTCCCATGACAGTACCGGCAATCGACCATGAGAAGAGACTTTTTCCTGCAGCGACTGCACCGTCCGTTCGATACTGTCGTGGTCTCGGAGATGCCGACCGCGGTCTTGGCAACGACATATTCCTCCGAATGTCGCACTGGCGTCTCACCGTGTAATTCCATCCCTTATTACTCGATTTTAATTTTTTTTTTTTTCAATTAATTGCAAGAATTCGATCCGCTGCGGGAGCGCGTACCGCTCCCAGATCTCGGGCGGGATCATTTTTTTGGTCATGAGGGATCGCTGCTGCACCTGTTTCTTGATCTGGAATCGACCATCCTCGTACGATTCCATCTGATGACGGATCATGTAGTCTTGGACTTTTTGTTTCATCTTGTCGACCCGCGCCTCCGCATCGTGCAATTCCTCTCGCGCCTTGTGCCATTCCGCCACGAGAGTCTCCATTTTATTTTTCACAACGATAATGACTCCAAAATCATTTTTTTGTTGTTTCATATGATAAACATGCAGACTTGTCATGACTCATCAGGTGAGATCCATTATTTAGAACCAACCACGAATGTCCGACGATCACAAGGCATGAGCGGATCCAAATGGTCTTTTTTTGTCGAACATCGTGATGGGAAAGAACAATTATTTGTGCGGAAACAGACCGATCCCATCGAAATTCATATCTATCAAACACTTGGGCCCCGACTCTTCCTCCTCGAATGGCTCCTTTCGCATCAGAATCCTTCTCATCTATTCCTACAATACGATCCGTTGTCACAGACACTGATCGACTGGTGCCGGTCCGATCCGACAAAAGCACGACGGAAACACATCATCCTGCAATTGATCGATGCCATCGAGCATATTCATGCAAATGGTATTGCGGTGTGCGATCTGAAACCCGATAATATACTGATCCTTCCTGGGGATATCGTAAAAATTATCGATTTTGATCGTAGTTTCGATTCTAAAGTTCCATCCCAGTGCGCCACAACGGCTCCTTACACCGAACCGTCGTTCCTGTTCTCTCCTTTACAAGAACGCTACGAAAAGATGATGCGACGCCCAACATCCGCGGATCGATTCCAACGACAAGATCTCTATGTGCTAGGATTGATCATCATTATGATCTGGAACCATAGGCTCATGTATTCGGATCGAGGAGGGAAGGATGCGTATGATTACGGAATGGATTCCTATCAACGTTTTCGCCAACAGTACGTAAGAGAGTATAAACAGATTGTACAACATATGGACACGATCCTCCAACAATTGTATCAAGATCCAGAATTTGTACGTCAGATCGATATGTACAGGTTATTGAGGAAATTTCCTGATGAGCGTCGATTGATACGAGAACGGGCGCAAACACCGGATCAGGCACAGAGAAATTATCTGGTCAATGTATCCCACAATTCTGTGACAACAATCGATCGTTGCACAGACGATGCTTATGAGTCATTAGCACGTTTTACGGATTTTATCATGGAAAAACTCGATGCTCCCATCTCAAAAGACGATCGAGACAAAATCTATGAACACTTGCATGATGCGATCCTCAAATCCTCACAGTGTCCAGAATTGGTTCATAAATTCCTCATTGTATTCCTCATTGCAAAACGGATCTTGCTCGGCTCTGCTGCACAAAAAGCCAGACAGAAACAGAGAATCCTCGCATCGATGGGACAAAAAACACTGATGCAACACGTCTATGGGATGTCGAAACAGCGCCATCTTTTGGGATCTCTTTTGAGGAGGATCTTACCCTCCACATCTCGTCTTTCTGAACAGATTGATCAAAAATTCAAGCATCTCCAGCGACGACTCGCCAACGATACACCGCATATTGTTTGACAATTTTTTTTTTCCCATGATTCAATAAATATGGATTATCAAACGGCCGTGGTCTTTCTCGGGTTTTCGTTCTTTTTCATGATGGTCATGCTCCTCCAGTACACAAAACCCGGACCTCGGCGCCGGAACAATATGATGTTTCTCACCCTGATTGTGTTTATGAATATCCTCATGTGGGAACTGTATCAGAGACATAACGATGTTTCCTCGATACCCTGGCCCTATTGGATCCTGTATGCCACCATGCTCTCCTATTTTATACAATTCGCATGTCTCGTGTAATGTATTTTTTTCCAAAAACTGATTTTGAATCTTTAGATTCATTCCAAATAAGATAAAGACACATGTCGACTACCAACCTGCGATCGCACTATCAGAAACTCATCCAGAACGAGATCCGTCAGTTCGAGCGCTTCCGGGATCAGGCGAGCCGCCGGAGTTCCGGCAGCAACCTGGAACAATTCGACCAGAAGATCGAACTCCTCAAGAAAGAACTCGACGACGAGGATACGCCGCGCTACCAGCAGTATTTGCAGGAACAGCAGGATGCCATCCTTCTCCAGGCCAAGAATTCGATCAAGACCAAACTTATCCAGGAGACGACCGAGAACAAGGAAAAATTGGACGCCTTTTACCGCGAGGAGAACAAGATCCGACGCGCGGACCGGAGCCTCCAGTACCATATGAAACGGGAATGGGATTGGATATGCAAGCAGGATGCGACTCTCCCGGATTACATCCGGAAGAACCTCGAGACCATGCCCAACAACAAGGGCTACATCTGGAAGGGCATCTGGTATTTCGGCCATCAGCCCACGCCCCGCCACGATCTGAATACGACCATCATGTTTGAACGGATGCACAACGAATTCCGCATCCACGAGATTGTCAAGAACCGCTACCATCGCATCTTCCTGAAGAACAAGAGCGGCCCGAACACGCTCCTCTCGGAGACGCTGTTTCATGCACGGTCATGAATCTCTCCGCGGACAATGGTCCGCGTCGGCGATAAACGCGCGGTACACCATCCCACCGGGAGGATGAGCGCGGGATCGTCGATGCACCAGATGATGTCGTCCTCGACATCGGCGTACAGTGCGTAATGGCCTTTGGGCATCTCTGTATGCTGTGCTTTGGAAGTGCCGTTCACGATCGTGGATGTGTCGCTGGAAGTCGGTCTCTCGTTGGCGATGATGACCATCGAGACAATGATGGCCGCCTCTCCCTTGCGATGGAGATAATGACGGATGTTCTTGTCCGGATGCTGTGTAAAATAGATGAACGGACCGAACGCCCGTGGTTTTCCTTTCGGATCGCCACGATGGAATCCATCGCGGAAAATCGACCGGACATTCTTTCGGTCGGTCGCGTGATAGAGCGTCAGGATCCGGAAGGGCACATGCCGTCTTGCCAACAAGGCCTGCTTCTGCAGAAAATCCGATAACATTTATTTATTTCTTTCCAGAAATAAATGTTGCACACCCGATTCTTGTACCGTGTCTTTATCGCCTTCCTGTGCCTCGTCTGTCTGGACGGTCTCTGGCTCTGGATCTCGTTCGATCGCATCTACAAACCGCAGTTCATGGCGATCCAGAAAAAGATTGTCGTCCGGACGTGGAGCGCCATCCTTGTCTGGCTGCTCCTGGCGTCGCTCATAGCCATGGAACGCCCGGCCTCCCCCGCGACCGCTTGTCTCCGCGGGCTGCTATTGGGCTATATTGTGTACGGCACCTATAATTTCACCAATTACACCACCCTGTACAAGTATTCGCTCAAGGTCGCCGTCGTGGATACGATCTGGGGCGGATTTGCCCTCGCCATCACATCATTCGTTCTTTCGTCTGTCCATATATGATGGATTCAGTTATTTCTCTACGATTAAGCAAGGATAGGATTTGATACAGATACTGGTTGAGTTACTGGTTGTGGTGATTGTGCTGGTTGTCCTGCGGGTTTATATGCATTCAGTCCATTAATTACCATGAGTATCAGCGAACAGACGATACCGATGCCATTGAACGCCTGATAGACTTTGAGATGATTGGAACCCATGACGTCCCGGGCCTCTTTATACTCGGGCGACTGGTTTAGGGCGCCGAAACTAACGATCTGGAATATAAAATTTGCGAATGTCAAAAATGCAATGAGAGATGGACTTATATCATTGAGTTGACCCTTCTTGAAGATGATTAACACAAGGATCCCGAATGCAATCACCGTATAGGTAACGGCGAGCGCCTCGCCGGCGTCTTGAGCAAACCGCACAGATTTGGAGTAGTTGGGTGGGAGAGACGCCATGTACCGCCCGAGTCCTTTCTGGATCGAGACCAGTTTGATGGTGTACCCCGCCGAGACGCCCAGGATGACAAAATATAGAATGTACGCAATCACGAGAGGATTGATTGTCTTTGGAATCATATCAGCAACGAGTACCTCTCTATTGAGACTAGCTGCTGTACTGGCAGCATTTCTGATTCTATTGGCAAGAGCAGGAGCAGGAGCAAGAGCAGGAGCAGGAGCAGGAGCAGGAGCAAGAGCAAGAGCAGGAGCAGTCATACCATTATTCATTTATTTATTTATTTATTTTTTTTTTCAACGAAAATTACGAACGGGGTAGTAGCACACCGGTCGCGGCGGGCAGACGAAACGGGGCGTGTAGTACGCGTTTGTGCACGGATTCCTGTAGCACGCCGACGGGTAACAGAAATTATCCTGGTACGGCTGCGGATGATGAGAAATATTCGGAGGATTCTGGATGATAATGATCGGTTGTGATGATTGCGAATGCGGCTGTGGTTGCGGTGGCGGTGACGGTGGAGGATTCTGGATAACGGTGGTCTGCACGATCGTCGGCGAGGCCGTGCGGATCGAGTGAGCCGTCGGGCCGAACGGGTACGTCGGCAGTATCTGGAGACCGGCCGAATGAGGTCGAGGCGTCGACATTTCTTATAGGATACATTTTTTTTATTTAATTTCATTGGAATATCCAAACAGATTATGGATCCACAATGAAATGGAAGATGTACAATCGATGCCGTGTCCGTCGCATCATGAGGTCATCCTGACCACTAAGACCATAACATGATTCTGCGCGGATCCATTTGCAAAAGAATCGAGCCTGATCCGCCCGGAGGAGATGACATAGAGCCGAATCGCCCTGTGGAGACCACCAATCCGTTGTGATCCCTTCCACGAGGGTGGGGCACACGTCGCGGATGGCTGTGATATTGTACGATAATTGACCTTCTATCCTGATGACAGGCACGCGCAACTCCATCACCTGTGTGTCATGGTCCGTCTCGGAGATGGACGGATACGGATCCGTCTGCACCGATGCATCCTTGCGCACAATACTCCGACGCAGTGCACAGGAGATGCACGAGGACGATGATGATCTGGGTTTTTTCATCCTGTCATTTCATGTGCACATCCGTGAGGAACAATCCATATGATTCTATTTCCGGTAGGATCTAGAATCAGTTTCTCGGAAAGAGTCTGATGTCGTTGCCAAATTTTTTTTGGGCACCAAGAAAACATGGAATGGATGAAAATCGTCTCATCCCGTCTGTCGGAATGGAATCGGCGCAAACACTGTCGCATCACCGAGTACGCCCATTCGTACATTGTCCAGCGACATCCGGATCGGTTCCTGCGGATCGCTCCCTGGTATTCGATGGATCTTCTCTATCATCCACGGATCGTCGGGGTGCGGAGCACATTCTACACGATCATCGATCCATCGACAATCGCGTCCATCACCTACTTTGATCCGAACCCGGAGAGTCTCCTGTTCAGGATGGATCATATGTTCTTTCTCAGCGCCCCTTTTGTCGATGAGATCCTCGCCTTCCCTCGCCATTCTCCGATCCATTCCCTGTTCCACCGCATCTTTTTTTTCCTCTCTAGTATGGATCTCCACATCCTGCGGACATTCTATCTCCTCGATATGCACCGCCCGCCATTGATCTCTCGCACAAAAAAATCACAACGAATAAAACAGAATGAACGAGAAAAAGATGGAGACGATCCGCACTCTGATGGAAGATATGTCGTCCGAGGACGAGGGAACGACGGTCTTCCTGCATGCCGATGAGAATCCCTATCAGAATGTGGGAACGGACGAGGAGACCAATATCCACCAGGTGATTGGCAATGAACTCATTTTTATTACTGCTGGGGAAGGGTATTGCTGTCTCTGCGGAGATATCCGCAAGATCTTGTACACCGATAATTCGTTCGGGACGAATATCGCGGTCCAGCTCTGTATGCCGTGCATCGAGTCGGTATTTGTGAAAACTGATCTATCTACAGATAACGAAGAAGAAAAACGAGAGTAAACAGATACGACTGTCTGTCTGTCACAGATAAACATGGACGCGTGCCACGCCAATTATTGCATCTGGGAGCATAACGATGCGGACGATGAGGATTGGTGTTTCAGCCCCGTATCACGATCGAACCCGCACGCCCGGTGCAAGGATCTCCCAGAGGATCAATTGACAGAGAAACTGGCCAACCTGACCCTCGTCGATGAAAGCCCGCCGATCGTCGAGGAGCACATCTGCTGCGAGGGATGTGTCTACGATGGCGAATGCGAAGAACTCGATCCCGAGGATCGTTGCGATTGCTGCAATGGGAACTGCCCGTGCTGCGCCGGTGTCTGTTCTCTGATTGATTGATGCGAAATTTATTTTTTTATGATAATAAAAGAAAAATGTCGGCACCGAAAAGGAGACAATCGCATATCCGTCTGGGAAAACCTCAGAAACATATAATCCGACAAGATCTTGTCTCATTGGGTACAATAGCCGATGCCCAACCAATCATTGAGTATTTGACAATATATCTTCAAAATCATCCTGTCCAAGAGTATTCGATCCAACGATTCAATGATTATTTAGTTGCCAATCGTTTCCCACGAATCAAGCAAGGTCCTGTAAAACAATATCTTAAAAAGAGGATTGATGATTATAAGACGGATCAGAGAAGATCACAGTTGAGACAAGCACGAATCTATGCGACCCACGATGATCTGGGTCCATACAAACCGTTTGTTGCTCGCGAATGGCAGATACGGGCAGACCCTCTATTGAGATCTCTCCATAATTTATCAGGCTTTTTTGAATCCAGAGATAGGAATCGTGAATTGATGGAGAATCTGAAGGAGTACATGGAGACAACGAGCATCCGCGATTATTCATTGGAAGGATTCAATCAATTTTTACGATCAAAAGGTATCGCTCCTACTCGTAAATCTTCCATCGAGATCTACCTACAGGATACTAAAAAATATATCGACACATTATTCAAACAACCCATAGCACTATCATAATGTGACGGAGCATCCGCACCACCACAGCAGAAACACCAACGATGATTCTCTGTCATAAAAATGAAATATCTCCTCTTTAGATACGCAATCAAATGATAATCATGTTATTTGATCATGCCATGGTACCTACCCTGTACCACGATTGGAGTCATTACTTGTGGACGCCGCGATTGCGAGAAAAAGTGCTCCTCCCGGCAGAGGAGGAGACAACGAGGAAGAACCGTGATTGGATCGATCGTCTCGGGAAAAAGGATGTGATTCCCAATATCCTGATGATGGATCGGCGTCTCGGGATCTGTTTTCCTGTGGATTTCTTGATCCGCGAAAAAGATGGCAAATACCGGATCCATCTTTCTGGGTACCGTCTCTCGCAATACGCCGACGATCCTGATTGGGGATGTATGCTGGCCAGGATGATGCTCGCGACGGTGAAAAAAATCCGCATGGCGTCGTGGATCCACACGGATGCCATCCGGATCGACGGTCGTTCATTCTATGGATCGGAGGATCGACGGAACCGTCGTGAGGACATAAAAAACATCCATCGCACCCGTGCGATCCTGAACGGACTCGGTTTTTTGCGCGTTGAAGAATCGAACGGGCGTCTCCATCCGAATCTCAAGGCGAAATATACACCATTCTTTGCGCTCGAGCCGGAGGCCGAATATCGCAAACAGACGACTGCACAGTCCGTGCACGATCCGTCCATGATCTGGCAGTGCGGCAACAAACGCCGGAATCGATTGCGATGCGCCGATATTTACCGCTGGGACGATCCTCGTTTTCTCCCCGCCCTATCGGGCATGATGCCGTCGAAGTATCAACAGATCATTGAGAAGATGATCCATCTGAACGAACGAGACGATGATACTATCATCGATGTGCCGTCCTCGCTCACGGAACGATTCCATTTTCTCTGTGAGAATGAAACTCGGCCGTGGTGTTTTGTCGATTTCGAGACGGACTACGACAAATGCATCTACTTGTGCGGGTATTTCAGCGAGGAAGGAGGCTACCGGATGGAATGGGGGGACGACATCTCGCTCCCCAGCGAGCGCGCGCTCATGCAGCGCATCGATGATCGCCTGAGGAAATTCCAGGAAGATGGGGGGCGTGTCGCCTATTTCTATGCCGAAAAATCATTCTGGAAAGAACGGTGCCGCGTCCAGGGATTGACACACCTCGATAATCTTTTTGATGACGCGATCGATCTTCACACCATTTTTGTCGAGGGGCCTGTCCTGATCCGTGGTCTGTTTGATTTCAAGCTGAAACATATCGCGGCGGCGCTCTACCGGCACGGCCTCATCACCATCCGGCAGCCGTCGGGGTGCGCCGATGGCGAGGAATCCATCCGGCTGGCGCAACAGTATTTCCGGACGCACGATCCGGTCATCCGCTCGGTGCTGGAACAGTACAACCGGTTCGATTGCGAGATCCTGCACGCGCTCCTGCATGTCCTGCGCCGGCATGTTCATTGACAATGACGATGATTTATTTCTCCTTCTGGTATAAGGTCAAACCGATCAGCACGGCGGCGATAGAAACGACTACAGTTGAGACGATCCAACCTATCTGACCATATTTTTTGTAGTCTTTGATGTCCTTGAACGGTGCGGTCGTAAATCCGAAAGATACCAGGAGATGAACGACTAAGAGCAGAAATGCAGCAAAGACGATTTCCTTATGTTTAGAGTATATAGCAGCCATTTATTCTCTCAAGAAAAAAAAAAATAATTATAAAATATGTCGGCCAACTTTTTCATGCGCATCTCACCACAACGACTCTTGTACGCGCAGTACATTGTGATTGCGGTGATGATGATTATCGTAGGTATCCTCTCGTGGGCGCTCAGCATCATCGTCCATCTTTACACCCATAAGATTAATCTCATCACGTCCAGAGGGAAACAGCGGAAGAACATCATCATCTGGAACAGCATTCTGTCCGTGCTATTCCTGATGCTATTGATACAGATACCCCCATTAGATATCGAGATGTTCTATTTCATACGATCGTCGCGGACCTCAACAAACACAAAACATGTGCTGCTCCCCGACCGGCACGAAAGGTACCTGCAGTTGATGAAGAAAAGTCCTGCCGTCTACCAGTACAGCGGTCCGCACCATGACAAGGTCAAGAAGGCCATGGTATTTGATTATTCTCTATTCACGTATCTCGCAGTTGTTTTTGCAGTCGTCCAATGGTTCGTGACCACTCTGATTTTCACCAAGGATGATTATGCGGCCATCGCACTCTCGAAATATTCACAATATATATTGATATGCCAGATGGCATCCTTGAGTTATGCGATTGTACTGCTGATTGGCAGGATCGTATCCGGTTCGATCATGTGCGCGTACAGGTCGTATCAGGCGGTGAGGGTTAAAGACTTTGCAAAAGTGATTGATATGGAACATTTCATAAAAGAATATTCTGCATAAATTTTTTTTTGGTATAGATGTGGGATTCTATTTTATTGGCTTCAATAAAATATATGGAGGATCATGGATCGACATCTCTATGCGAATGCAACATCTGCTACGAATACCTGCCCGGCGATGATTTTGTTCATCTTCCCTGCTGTGTGGAAAAACGTATCTGCAGACGATGCGTCGATTGTCTGACCATCCCTCTCTGTCCCTACTGCAGGCGGCCGCTCGCCATGCTCTCGCATCTCCGGATGGCCGCCAGCTACACCCCTTTCAACCAGTTTCTCTACAACCAGCAGGCGCAGTTCATGGCCGAGATGGGCATGGTCGACGAGATCGACTGCCGTCTGCTCGATTCGAGGATCCTGCGACGACGGATCCGTCGTCTGCGGAAACTGCAGATGCGACAGGTCAGACCGTGAGGATCGTGTACATGTAGTGCATGCTGGTGAACGACAGGATGAAATCGCCCAGGACAAACAGCATCAGGAAGATCCGCAGAAAGCGAGGACTCCCGGTACCCCAGTAATCCGCGGGATCCATCATGAAACAATATCCCGCCAAGAAGAAGATCAGAATGATGGAGACGACGAGGTTGGACCACAATGAGATCTGGGCACGCTGTTGCGTGTTGAGTTCTTCAAGGATGTCCAACCGGAGGATGAAAAAGAAGATGCACATGTGGAGGATCATGATCGGAACCAGCGCCGTGATGGGGTACGGCAACGCCTCGCCGACCGACGCGCGCGTCAACGGCTGATTACCGTATTCGCCATTGATGGAACACTGATTCGCTACAGTGGCATTATTATCCCATATACTGAAGGGTCGTATGAAATAACTGGGGGGATTGACGTTAGGATCAGTACCTATAAAATTAGGAAGATTCTGAGGAGGTGCGGCATTATTAACACCATTCAACATGTTTGGAGTTATCACGATTGGTGGTGGTCCATTCCTTGCCGTATTCTCAGTATTGTATTCTGTCCTCATATCCAGATTTGGAGGACCCGTAATATTACCTATTCCATTAAATATCAGACTATTTCGATTCTTGCACAAGGATCGGATGAACCGGTGCCGATTCGAAAGATCTATATGATTTGTGAGATCGTTTTGTGGATTTGCAGCGATGTGATTGCTCAGGCGAAAATTAAACGAAAACGGCGCTGGGAACGCTATATAGAATATCGGGAAAAGTATGACAATCACGAGCGCCTCCCAGATCAGAAGGATGCTCCACAGGATAAATAGGATGAGCATGGATCGGTACTGCGTCGGGCTGAATTTCATGGTTTTATTGTAGATTTTTTTTTTTACTGCTGTTGTACATTTCAAAAAATTATGGATGATTTTTTTTTTCCTTATGTAAAAAACAAACCAATGTCCTGGCCACTGAAAATGACGCCGTACAACACGAACCGAGAAGATTTCACTCCGACTCCGACGAGATCGGCGCGATGTATCGATCCATTGGATATGGTGCCTAAAGCCTATTATGATCCTCAAAAAACGACAAGATGTTGTCCCGGGAACACATGGCAAGAAATACCCGGCAATACAAATTTTATGAGCTGTTTGCCAATTCCCACACCAAATCCGAATAATTATGAATCTTTGAATCCATCGTCGAGATGTGACCAACCGAGTCAGATATCTAGGGTAGGTTATGATCCTCAAAAAACGGCAACATGCTGTCCCGGAACGACATGGCAAAGAGTGCCTACAAATCCCAATTTCATGAAATGTTATCCAGTTCCTACACCGAATCCGAATCCGAATCCGAATCCGAATCCGAATCCGAATCCGAATCCGAATCCGAATCATTACGAATCTTTGAATCCATCGGCGAGATGTCAAGATGTGGGTAAGCTATCAAAGGCAGATTATGATCCTCAAAAAACGGTAACATGCTGTCCCGGGACAACATGGCAAGAAATACCCGATGATAAAAAATTATTGAGATGTATGCCGATTCCTACACCTACACCTACACCGAAATTCTGATTTTTTTTTTGACAATACTCAATGTCCTTAATGGCTCGTTCGGAATCGTTCGCGTTTTTCCCGGTACATCCGGATCGTGACGTCGTATTTGGTCAGGAATCCTTTCCTCGCGTGCGAGTAGGCGCGCGAGAGGATCGATTCATCCTCGTCGATGGTTTTTTCCATTAAAAACCGCAGGATCTGGTCGCCGATCCAGGTAAATTGCGGCGTGTACGGATCTTTCCAGAAATTCCGGTAGACCGTCCAGAACAGGACGGTCCGGTTCGGGGTGATCGGGATCGTCTGCGTGAAAACCGTCTTGACGATATTACCCGCCGTGACGCGCGTGAGCGTCGTGGTGGGCAGGTAGAATTCGTTCTCCACAATCACCCTGTCCCGGTTCCCAATCTGTTTCGAGATGGTCATTGTATTGGGCTCGTACTCGAACGTCGTCTTCCCCGCGCGTTCGTCCGTCTCCTCGTAATGGATGTTGGTGGGGAGCGGCAATTCTTTATTTCCGAAACTGTGCACAAAACTGATGTGGACCATGTCCAGCAGGTTCTCCACCAGGTTGTCGATCGGACATTCGAGTGTCCGCATCCCTTGGATCATGGTAAATTCCTCGTTGTAATGTTCCGGGGGGAAATACGGTCGCGGCACCTCCTCTTCTCGTTCCTCATGGAACGGATACATGTAGATGTACCCATTATAATCCATGGTGGGATAGAGGGGGAGCATCGGACGAGCCATCGGTTTGCGCGCCCGCAGCGTCCGATCCTTGATGGAGATGCCCAGATAATGCCCCCTGTCAAACTCAAAACCATGGTATGGGCAACAGAGATTCTGATGTTCCGTCAGCCACCCACCTCTCGCAAAACTCCCGCCCATATGAGGGCAGATATCCGAATGACAGACGATCGACGATTCATTCTTGGTGTACAGCACGCACGGCATATCCATAATCATAACAGGATGGATGGACCGCGTCGACAGATGATCTGTGGTCATGATCGGGTACCAGAACGGCATCAGGAAGGACATGAATCCTTTCATCTCTTTTCTTGATGGAAATGAAAATATTTAGATTTTTCATTTTATGTCGAGAATAAATGTGCTGGAACGAAAAAATCTCTTTTGGGACATTCTATTTCGCCATCTCGACCATCCTCCTCATGTACTATCTATCGGGAACGCCCCCTCTCCTGGCTGTGTTTCCTCGCCGTTTTTGCGTCGGTGCAGGCGGTGGAAGGTCTGTACTGGAAAAAATGGCTCGACGCCAAAAATACATCCCGTCTCATCACCGTCGTCCTTGCTCTAGAATTGATCCTGCTTATCTGGCATTTTCGGCCCCCACATCGAACGATAGGCTATGTTTTGGCCGGCATATTGCTGCTGGTCGCGCTGGTACAAACATGGGATCAGAAAGTTGCGGTGGCCTCGAATGGTCATCTCCGATGGCCTATTACGGCATTCCCTATTCTTTTTCTATTTTGGATCGTCCTGTATTTTTATCCTTCTACCTCATCTGTTTCTACCTATTTGTGCGCCACGGGACGTTCGGCAGCATGTGGTGCTGGATCAGCAACATTATCTTTATCCTCTATGCGATCGAGATGCTTTTCCTGCGACCGATGAGTTGTTAGCCAGTCCATCATTGAAAAATGAAACCAGTTTTACGAGCATAAAAGTATAATCCATGGTCGATACGACAGTTCACGCACAGGGAGGTTGCCATCTGCTGGTGACCATCTCTCAGATCCATAATCATGACCTTCTCTGCTATGTCGGATCGTTGCGAGAGACAATGATGGCATTTATCCGCGCCATGGATCTGCACGTCATGGCCGAATGTCATCACCAGTTCCAGCCGTGGGGCGCCACCCTCCTATACTTGCTCTCCGAGAGTCATTTTTCGGCGCACACGTTTGTCGAAACGGGCAAAATCATCTTGGATCTGTTCTGCTGTTCGCCCGATTTGGACCTCTCCAAAGCCCGTCACCTTTTTGAGACGTTGTTTGCGGGCAATATCACACAGTTTGACGTGATGTACCGACAATGATCACTCAGAAATAATGTTTGCCGTACGAGATGAGAAGTTCTTCGCCACGGGGGATTGTCCGGGTGGTCATGTAGTACACCTCTTTCTTGTCCTCCGGTCCGAGGAATTTTACGATGCAGTTGGTTTTTTTCTTCTGATGGGGTGTTTTTGTCCCGTTGACGTACCGCAACGGGTTGTTCTTTTCGTACCGGTTCGCATCCACAAAATGATTCTCGTCGATCTTCCAGATGTAACTCCCATCGTTCACACGGGCCCTCTGTCGTGCCGTCATGTGCCGACCCTGATACGGTCCCATGATCGTCCCCTCCGGGATCACGGTGCCCGCAAAACAACCCAGTCCCGCATTCCGGATCGACGACGGCCGTACCTCGAGCAGATTCAGATTCCTTTCCATTTCTTTTTTCACAAGAAAAAAAAATGATCTAATGATTGACAGAATGAAAAATATTGTTCTATGATAGGAGATTGATGGATCCCAAGACAATGATGTCGCGTTTCAACGCGATGGAAGCATCGATTCAGGCTCTTAAATCCGAACTGGAGCAATTAAAGACTCAGCAGTCCCATCAACAATCTTTGTTGACGCGCGCACTACCTTCTCGATCGGCGCTCTGTATCGGCATCAATTACAGGGGAACGCGCGCTGAATTGAGGGGGTGTATCGCCGATGCCAACAACATCGCGACACTATTACGATCGTCGTACGGCTACACGGATATCACAATGCTCACGGATGATACAGCCACGAAACCCACAAAACAGAATATCCTCCGGGCTGTCCAGGCGCTCATCGACAGTCCGACCGAGGTCAAGACATTGTCCTACAGCGGACACGGATCGAACCTGACCGATCGCGATCGGGAAGAAAAAGACGGGCGCGACGAGACATGGGTCTCGCTCGATTTCATCAATATCGTCGATGATGAATTATTCTCGATCCTTTCTCGATTAAAACCCAATCAGCGATTGTACATTGTCTCGGATTCGTGCCATAGCGGGACAGTGTTTGATCTTCCCTACTGCATGGACACAAAAAATCTCCTCCGCGAAAATACAAAACAACTGACGTGTCCCAACATCTATTGCATCAGCGGGTGTCTCGATACTCAGTACAGTTACGATGCCACGATCAATGGGAAAGCATCGGGCGCCATGACCTGGTCGCTCCTCACGTCCATCAATTCATTGAAAACATCGGCCACTCCTCTATCCTTGTTGCGGACGATGCAGACGAATCTCGACAGCAGACGGTTCCCGCAGAACCCATTATTCAGTTCATCCAGTCCGATCCAACAAAATGCCAATCTCGTTTTTTTTGCATGAATTCATTCTTCGGCACACCATCGACGGTACCGGGATAAATGACTGAGCGAGGCATGATGACGATTCATCCCGAGGATGCTCGGCGTATAATCCCGAAACATCTCCATCAATCGTTCGCGCAAGAGAGAAAGATTCGGGATGACGGATGTTGCGTGAAGGAGGATCGTGAAAATCTTGTGTCTCTCGAAATAATGATTCGTCGATAAGCACAATGGCAATCGCATCATCTTGGTGATGTCGGGATGAGAAAAAAATCGTGGCAAATCACAGATAATCGCCGGATGGATCGATGGAGGGAGATCCCATTGTTGTTGACTCAACGATTCCATCTGCCGGAGCAGCACCTGCTGATCCGTCTTGAAAATGGCGCATAGACAATAATCGATGTACATCTTGAAGAACCGGTGGATCAGATTCTGGCCGTTGTTGTGAGACGGTGATCCACGATCGATCGGGAATTCTATACCAGACGCTTTGTGCAATTCATAGAGCACAAACTGTCTCGAATAATGAGTCTCGATGAGGATATGGAGATCGCACACGCGATCCACCATCTGGCATTTCATAGGAGGATGGATCGTATTGAATATCTTGATGGGAGGATGATCCTTGTAATCCTGCTTATCATTCAGGAGGATATTGGAATATTTTTTTTTAGTCTTGAGGAACACCTTGATATCCCTCATGTGTTCGAAATGTTTGTAATTCGTAAAGGATGTTTTGCCTAGATAATTCATCAATTGAACGACACGCCCAATATCAGAACGAGGGATCTTGTGATGATGAAGGATGATGTAGAGTCCGGCGATAAAAATCGAGAGAATGTCCTGATGAAGATGGAGATGGAAAGGGGAAACATTCACGAAATGCGAATTTTGGTAAAGAAGATGACTTTTCCCAAAATCAATGAGGACAGGATAATACTCCGGGCAATACCGGACGGTCCGGGTATCCATGGGGAAATGGAATATTCGATGGGTCGTGTTCGGACAGATCATGATATTCCACGGATAACAATCATAATGGATGAACCCGTACTCGCTCTGGAGGAATTGGAGGATGAGACTCAGTTGTTGCAAGATAGAGATGAAAAAGAACAGAATCTTTTCCGTGGGAATCTCATGGAGCATCGTCTCCAGCGTCTTTCCTTCGACCATATCCGTCACGATATGGTTCTCCCACCGTCCATAGGTGAACACGACAAATGGACAGACATTCGCCACTCGATTCAATCCGATCTGACCGATGAAACATTCGTGGGTCAGATTGTACTCTGACGCATGGATGGGCGTCTTGATGCACAACGATCGTCCCATAATCTCGATCCGTCGGAGTTCCATGCTCCGACTCTGTTTGAGGATGGGGGTATTGCGTATTTTTCCGAGAATGTACTCCGGTGGGAGATGGTGCAGGATGATCTGGAATGTGCGCGGGTGGAGGTGGCGCATATCTTTCTCGGCGGGGATCAGGGATGTGTACATCTTATTCCGCAAGATGATGTTTTCGATCCGGAGGGATTCACTCTGTAAAGAGTATTGGAATTCTTTCATGTGACGAGGAGGAAAAACAATCAATCCCGTCTGTTGCTGGATGCCACACAGCACATCCCGCATACGATCCAGGATGGCTGTTCTGGATAATCGCTCCTCATAGAATCGACGGGCGTTCATTGTAATCTGTTCGCACTCGGTTTCGTGCGTTTTGCACCATTGGATCTTCTCGTAGATATCCTCCGCGCGTGATGGATCGATCGGCACATAATGGACGTACGGTAGCAATTGATCGGTGTACCAGAGTTTGTAACGGCAAGGGTACAATAATATCACGCTCCCCATCGCCAACTCCACGGACAGACGGTACGCCTCCGAATGACCGGGGAGGTGGAGGATGTACTTGTATTGCGCCTGTTCTTTGTGGGTCAGAAACGATGCGAGCGGGATTTTATGTCTCAGGGATGGATCGATGGTATCGTACATGCCACCGGCCGTGCATCGCGGGCGGCAATTCCATTTCGTGATCCCACAATCCAGGAACGGATGACCGTCCTCGTCTTTCCTGCCCTCCATGGAAAGGAGGGCGAAGAACAACCTCGGATTGGTTGCGGACGTCGTTCCTAATCCCGTGGACGCGCCGCGAAACACCGCCGACGGGATCTTGTCTCGGAACGGGATGATCGGGATATCAGGGTACTCGATAAAATCTTTTCCAAACATTTTTTCCGGGTACGATACGCGCGCCCAATCGTCCCAGGTAGGGATGGGGATGTCCGCATGATCGTCCGTCGTGGTCATGCCGAGGATGGGGCAGTACTTGTCGTATTTGTGAGAGAGGAGCGGACTCTCCCCGAAGATCGCATCGTAGGCCTCACGACCCTCCCGGTGCAGGATCGGGAAATCCCGTTTGTTGATGAAAAATTCACAATCGGGGATCTCGCGCTCTTTCGCCAGTGTCAGCAGCATGTCGCGGAGCGTCGAGATCCCCGAATCATTCTCCGAGATGGGGTATTCGTACCGCAACAACCCGTTATTGGCGTACCAATGATCCATCATGTAATGGATCTTGTTCTTATCGTACGGATAGGGATCGGCGCATTTCTCCAATAAGGAGAAGACGCCCTTCGGGTACTTACCTGGATCCACCCGGATCCGATCCGACCACTCGTTCATGTAATCGATCTTGCTGAACGGGAGGAATGTTTTTACCTCGTTGTCGATAATCTTCACAAAGATCCCTTTTTTGAATTTGTGAAAAATATACTCAAAGGTGTGGATGATATCATCCGTTGAAAGATCCTTGTACAGGGGGCACGATCGGATCGTTGATCCGTCCTGCGCGTGGCAAATCTTCCGATGTGTTCCTCGATCCCAGAACTCCAGAAATTGTTCATAATCGCCCGCCGTAAAATGCGTCTGTCGGAAAAACTTGTACCGCGGATTCGTGTTCTGACGCACAATCGCCCGTCCTTCTTCTCGGCTCGAGAAAAAGTCCGGATGGACCTGAAAATGATCGGTATTTGGCATTTCCCTGTTTATTCACGAAAAAAAAATCAATTTCAGTACTCGTCCTACATCCAATTCCCATCCCATGATAACAATTCATTTTTCGAATGAATGATTTAAGGATAAGAGTTGGAACATTAAATTATACATGAATGGGAGGAATCCACCGATGTTGATTCCCGATGGTGATTATGTGCCGCCCCGTGTCATTGTACAGACATTGCATTTATCGTCGGGCACGCTGCGCGGCTGGGGCGATACGGGCAAGATCCGCATGATTAAGATCCCATCCGGACACCGATACTATCATCTCCAGGATATCCGAGATATATTGGGCATCATCACTCCACCAGAGGAGGATCCACCGATACCCAATCAAAAATGTTGTTACGCGCGCGTCTCTACTCCTAAACAGATGATTGAACTCGAACGACAGCAGGACATGTTCCGCGCCGATTTCCCGGATCACGAGCTCATTTCCGACATCACCTCGGGCACAAACTGGAAACGCAAAGGACTCCAGATCCTCCTCGAACGTTCCATGTCCGGACATCTCAAAAAACTCGTGATTGCGCACAAGGATCGGTTGTGCCGGTTCGCGTTCGATCTCCTACGATTCATCTTTGAAAAAAATGGGACACAACTCCGCATTGTCGAAGAAACGCTGTATGGATCATCCGAACAGGAACTCACCGACGACATCATCTCGATCATCCATACCTACTCTGGACGCGAAAACGACAAGAATGTAGAATTTGCCGAAAAAAAAACACGGAGCGATTCCGCTCGATGATTTTATTATATTTATATAGTAAATAATGATGCATATTGAAGATTTTTATCGTGATGATTTTCCCATAAGACGGGCTATCGATCTGAGACAAGTAGAAGGAATAGAACCGATGAAATATCTGCCATCGACGACATTCAAGAATTGCAATCTCCTCGTATTGAGTCTGCTGGGCACCAGGGATATACTGCCATGCCTGGAAAAAAAAGTGGATACGAACGGCATCACGGATCAGGGCATGCCCTTCCTGACCCCCCTCCTCTGGAATGCCTTTATCCACATGGATGATTGGGAGCGAGAGAAAAAAAATATCGAGACGATGCTCCGTTTCCCGATCGACTGTAACTATATCGGGTTGTGCGGATTCAATCTCTATCATTTCTACATACTCCAGGCGCTTTTCACGGCCGAGGCCATCCGTAAACTCGAATGGTGGATCCAATTTCCCATGGTCGATGTCAACATGGTCATGCTCAACATGAATGAAAAAAAAAATCACCGGATCGAGATCCTCCATCCCTTAGCATTCATCCTGTCCATCTCTGAGAAATACGGGCTGTCGGTGGACAATGTCCTCCATCTCCTTGTCGCGCGCGGTCTCTCCATCGTGGATCATGTGCTGACACTCCCTGCCATCCATCAGGTCTCGTCTCCCTCGCCCCTATTCTCTCGGCTACGCAAACAATGGGATAACGATCTGACCTTTTCGACGGCGCACCTGGAAGAGATCATCGCCAAACGCAAGACAGAGGCCGATGAGGAGTGCCAGAAACTTCCGACACCGATGATGAACGAGTGGTACGAGATCCCTACCTCCCATTCCCTATCATTCTCTTCTCACGAGAACCGGTTCTTGTTCCACGCCTCGTACATGGACATTATCAAAAAAACACACGTCTTCCCGTTTACGCACGAATCGATCGATAGCGGGCAGATCGATGGGTGGCTCGCACAGATGGGCGCCGACTGGTTCCCGCGCGAAGAATTTGTGACCCGGGAGATCATGGCGCAATTCCCCGTCTACGCCAATGTCACACCTTCGTCTCTCTCGTCCGATCAGTACGCCATCCAGTACCTGTACGACTGGATCACTAGTTTTTACCCGTATTCGAGGATCATGCTCCTGCTCGATCTCCCGTGGAAAGACGGGTACCTGTTTGAGTACATCTGTCGCGAAATGTCGAGGGGGACGTTCCTGTTCCGGGCCTTTCAGGAGATTGCCAAGAAGGAAGACGAGTCCTGGAAAGACCTGTTCTTCTGGGCCGCGTACGATTCCCTGGAAGAAGGGTACATCTTCTCGAACCGCCTGGAGGAACTCATCTCGCGATTGGAACTCTTCATCTTCATCCAAGAACGTCTGCGCGAACCGTTCCACCATCTTTTTCCTTCTCACTACGCGTTTAAACAAGCGGACACCTATCAGACGCACCTCAATCGGATCCAATTGTTTATGGATCAGTACGATTACTCCTCGTACCACATCTATCATTTCATGCGACAGATCTCCATCCTGTACGACCTATGACTGTTCGAGATGAGAAAAAGTCGATGGGATTTCTATACAGATGAATCATCCATCTGTATATATTGTCTTGAACATGGTACGATCATCCGTTCTTTAGGATTCATGTTGTTCGATCGATCATGGTCCAACATGTTTTCTGGTGATCTTCAAAATAGGACGGGATCCAGAAGGACGTCTTGCACTGCGGGCATGGATATTCCGAAGGGACATGATCAACAGGGATGGAGTAATTTTTCCCGTCGAGACCGTGGTCATAGTACAGGTAGTGCACCGAGAGAGGATGACCATGGAGGTGCGAGACGTCCTCATAGTGCCGCAGCCACCGGATCACTTCCTGTTCGCGTTTGGCCCGGGGCGTCTTGTTCGATCGGGAGGGATCCGGATTGTACCGGAGGAAGAGTACGGGCACACCCCCCTCATCGCCAAAGATGTTGATCATCCTCTTGATCTCGCCCTCGGCGCAGTACGACCGGTGCTGGTTCTCATCCACCTCGACAAAGATCTTGTGCGTGCCGTGATCGTACTCGATCTCTTTCTCTTCGGCGTGCCGTTGGCCGCACGCGTAGGACACTTTCTTACCGACCGCGTCCGGCCGACGATAATGCGCGGTGAGCATCTCGAGGACACGTTTCTCACGGAATTTCTGATGGCGACGGTAGCGATGGCTGTCCTCGTCGAGACAGCAGTAATTCACGCACAGACCGTCCCGCAACCGATCCAATCGTCCGCATTTGGTGCATGGGCGCTCAATCAGGGAGATGTCGTGTTCGGTCTTGTGCTGTTCGCAATGCAGGGGTATCTGGACGCCATACTCCGCCATATTAGGGCAATCTTTCTTCCGACAGCGCCGTGATGGGTTCTGGATCATGCCGTCTTCCTTGTGCTGGGTACATGCGGTCAGTGGATTACAGGGAATGCCATACGACGCCCGTTTCCCGCATTCGCATCGTTTATTCTTGACATCGACCATATTCGGTTCTCGATGATCCGCACAAAACCGTCCTCGTCCTCTTTCCACATCGAAAGATGGTTGTCTTGAGCATCCGGTATGTTCGCACCGTTTATTCTTGACATCGACCATATTCGGTTCTCGATGGTCGGCACAAAACCGTCCTCGTCCTCCTTCCACATCGAAAACTGGATGTCTTGAGCATCCGGTATGCTCGCATCGTTTATGCTTGACATCGACCATATTCGGTTCTCGATGATCCGCACAAAACCGTCCTCGTCCTCCTTCCATATCGAAAACTGGATGTCTTGAGCATCCGGTATGCTCGCATCGTTTATTCTTGACATCGACCATATTCGGTTCTCGATGATCCGCACAAAACCGTCCTCGTCCTCCTTCCACATCGAAAGATGGTCGTCTTGAGCATCCGGTATGTTCGCATCGTTTATTCTTGACATCGACCATATTCGGTTCTCGATGATCCGCACAAAACCGTCCTCGTCCTCCTTCCACATCGAAAGATGGTCGTCTTGAGCATCCGGTATGTTCGCACCGTTTATTCTTGACATCGACCATATTCGGTTCTCGATGGTCGGCACAAAACCGTCCTCGTCCTCCTTCCACATCGAAAACTGGTTGTCTTGAGCATCCAATATGTTCGCATCGTTTATGCTTGACATCGACCATATTCGGTTCTCGATGATCCGCACAAAACCGTCCTCGTCCTCCTTCCACATCGAAAGATGGTCGTCTTGAGCATCCAGTATGTTCGCATCGTTTATTCTTGACATCGACCATATTGGGTTTCTTATGCGTGGCGCAGTAGATGCCGTACCTTTCACCCTCGACATTGAAACAGGCGCGGATGCCACACTCTCGGCATCGATTCTGAGGATGACTGCGGGAGTGGGCGCAGGTATCGCAGAGGGCATGCATCTTGCCTCGGTACATAAATCGCATCATCGGCAGGGTGTACCGGCACCGCCCGCATCGCTTTGTATCCTGGCCGGTCGTTGACATGTTCGCCGTACGGATTTGACAATATCTTTTTTCTTTAGGGAAGACATCTCTTTAGATCACCCATAATTGTTGTGCGACAACCCTATCTAACAACATGAGGTGCAAACATAAAAGAACTCATTTGTGGGGTATGACTATTCATAAACTATACTTATAAAATCAGAAAATAGGAATAGATTGGAACATGCATTATATAATATAAAACCTTACATAAATAAATATGAATGCATTGAAAAATATATACAAAAACGATTAAAGGTTGAATTGGGTGGTCAAATAGAAGTTTGTTGTGATAGTGGGTATATTGACTTATTGATAGATACAGAAATTATTGAAATCAAACATGGAATGAATTGGAAACATGCGGTTGGTCAGTTATTAATGTATTCCCTTGATTATCCAACACATAAAAAACGTATCCATTTGTTTGGTATAGAATACGATGAAAAAATTAATCAAAACTGTGAAATTTATAATATCAGTGTCACTTATGAAAAGTGAACCTGAATATTCTCGATCGGAATTGGTGATTATTAAACGAGGAGGGAAGACTTCAGGGGACATGGGTACATAGGAAAATCGGATATCATCTTGCCATGTGGGTTCATCCTCCTTTTGCGGTGTCGGTCAGTAGATTCTTGGATGAGATACTCACAAAAGGTTATGTCAGGATCGAGAGGCCGTTGTTGCCCATCCTTGATCGCACCGAGCTGGATCTCGAGGCGGAAGCATTAGAACAGGACTGTAATCCCTTGTTGTATAACAACCAGTTTGTACTGTATGTCGCCTATATGGGCGATCATGGTCTTGTCAAGATAGGTTCAAGCGATTGTCGCATACACGAGAGAGAACTGAAACATATGAGCTGTGAATCCAGGTATCCTCAGTTTCGTTTTATCAGGATCTGTCCCATCTCGTCCGGTTGTATCGAGACACTGATCCATAACCTTCTCGATAAATACCGCTACCCTTATCAGAAACAACGAGAGATTTACAAGCCGTCGGGGAAACTGCAGGAATTCATCGACATGATTGGGAAACTCCTCGAAGAGAACGATCTTCAGTTACAAATCACAAAGTACAAGCTGGAAAATCTGGAGATGAAGAATGCCTTGCTTGAAAAAGAAAATAAACTACTTACAGTCAAGCATCAACTTGTAGTGTCTCAGAAAGAGGTGCTCGAACTCAAGGATGAATTGAGAAAAACTGAAGTCTTCATCGGAAATACGAGGGACATGTGAGAAAGAGATAATATTTTTTAAAAAATATTGCTATAATGATAGAGGGTATTCATGAGTGAATCGTCGTGCACGCCTTACAATAGAGAGATCGGTGGATTCAGCATCCAGTCCATCTCTCCAAGCGCTATTGCCATGCTCGGAAATGTATCCAAGGATACGTGTGTACTGCCACGAGGAGTCAGCGCACTGACACTCTCGGCTACAGAGTTGTTACAGATCCGTCAGACGCTTTCCGAGTGTGTCATTACGCCATCCTCGTCCGCCATTGCGTCGATCGCCACGCCGACACAACTTGCGATTCTCCAGATGAAACAGAATAATTCTCGTACGATTGTGCCTTTTCTCTCGTACCTTGAAGGAAGAGGTCCGGGTGAGGGTATTCTGGATACAAATTTTGGTTGGGATAGTGCGGGTGTATGGTTTAGTGGAGATTCGGGAGAACCTGGTTATCCTGTATTTACCAATTTTACGATCCCTTCCAATCAACAAGTTGAAGTGACTGTCGATTTTGTGTATAACCAGAGATGTGCTGATTTCGGTCTGTGTTTCTATCAGGATGATACCATTCCAGAGTGGGATTGGGGGACAAACACTACCCGCATCGCCTGTTCCTATGATTGTCCGGATCCAGTGATATATGGATTAACAGATTCAAATGAGCCTGGAGAAAATATTTTGACGGTTGGAAATACATATACCTGCAATGTCATTTATAATCCCAATAGTAATCCCAATATCACTTTGACCACTGCATTGAATGGGACGACAATAGATACAATAACATTAAATGATCAGGTGCTGACCAGTGCGTATCGTATTGGATTCAGTGCAGATCAAGACAATGAAGACTTACGAACCTACATCAAGAATTTAACAATCAATGTAAATAATGGTGAACAAATATACGAAAGCACCTTGGAGAATGTGGCGATACTACCATTTGAAGGCCTTTAATGATGTAGAGATCTTCTGAATGAGCCATCATTGTCACTCTTCATGATAAGAATAAGAAAAGAGAACTAGTTGGAATTTCTCTTTTTTGACGTGGAATGGCATTGAGATCTATAAAAACTGATATTGATGATGGAATGATGGATAGATTAATGAAACATGTCCAGATACACATTCTCGGCGTTGGATGAGGTGTGCGCCGAAAAGAACATCACCGTGATGAACCGCCACACGCTAGAAAAGATTGGCAGCGATACGATCCTCGAATGCCTTTGCACCGTGTGCCATCAGCCCATGACACGATCCTTCCGTCTTGTGGTGGCGAATGGCGCCTTGTGCCGACCCTGTGGGTTTAAGGCGAGAAAGAGCAAGACCGAGGCGACCAACATGGCACGGTATGGGGTCAAGAATCCCATGCAGAACAAGGAAATCCAGGCACGATCCGAGGCTGCCATCCAGAAAAAGTATGGTGTGAAGTGCTCTTTGCAGAATGAGGCGGTGAAGGAAAAGACGAAACAGACTCTTCAGGAGAAATACGGGGTCGATAATGTGGCCAAGACGGAGGTTGTACAGGAGAAAATGAAAAAGACCATGATGGAACGGTATGGAGTGGAAAATCCGCGACAGAGCGAGGAGATATGTGAAAAGGCACGACACACGAACCTGGAGCGCCGAGGGGTCGAGCATCCCTCGCAGGATGAGGCCGTCAAGGAAAAGAAGAGGATGACCAATCTGCAACGACGGGGTGTCGAGTGCCCCTTCCAGGCAGAGCAGGTCAAAGAGAAGGTGCGGAAGACGAACCAGGAGAGACGCGGGATGGATCACATCTCCCAGGATCCAGCAATCAAACAGCAAAAAGAAGAGACGAATCTGGCGAAATTGGGTGTCAGGTACCCACTCCAATCGCCCGAGATCCGCGAGAAGGTGCGCCAGACCTGCTTGGAGCGGTACAATCATGAACATCCTCTCCAATCGGAGACAATCAAAGAAAAAATGAGAATGACGGTCGAAGAACATTACGGCGTCTCTCATGTATTTGCTTCGCCCGAGATCCAGCATCAGATCCGTTCGACATGGATGGAAAATTATGGGGTGGATCATCCCATGAAATCTTCAGAAGTTCGGGCTCGGACGGAAGAGACATGCATGGAAAAATATGGACAGCCGCATGTCGCATCTGTCCCTCATATCCGCGAAAAAATGGCGGAAACGAATCGGATGCGCTATGGTCATGACTGTGTGTTTGCCAATAAGGATATCCGGGAACAGATTGGCGAGACGAATAGAGAAAAATACGGAGCCGAGAATGTATTTCAGAGTGATGCGATCAAAACGAAAATTTCCAATTTCTGGGAACAATCGCATGGGGTTCAGAACTGTATGCAGGTAGCCGATATTGCCGAGAAGAATCTGAAATCCTCTTATAAACAGAAAACTTATTCGTGCCCCGATGGGACGGAACGTTGTGTCCAAGGGTACGAACCGTGGGCGCTCGATCATCTTTTCCGATCCTTCCCCGATCTACAATCATCCGAGGTGGAGACGGATCGCACCAAAGTGCCCGAGATCTGGTATACAGATACCGATGGCAGACGACGCCGGCATTATGTGGATATTTTTGTCCCCACGTGGAATAGGTGTATCGAGGTCAAGAGCGAATGGACATTCGAGAAGGATAAAGAGAATATCCTTCTTCGACGAGAGGAAGCCCTGAGTATGGGTCTCGACTATCAGATCTATATCTTTACTAAGCAGAAGGATCTGACTATTCTCGATCCATCTCCACAAAAAATGTAAAGACGCCATTGATTTTGTAGAGTGAGTGATTCTAAATGATAATTTATCATCATTAAGAATACATTGGCATTTGGAGATGAATCATCATGCTGGAAAGATTCGTGACTGTTCCTGGAGTATATGTTCAATAAGATCATCTTTGCGATGAGAGTATGTAAGATTGAATCGTTTTGCGATAATCTTTAGATTCAGGAGATTGTATTTCTGGAGAATGTCCTGCGTGAAACACGGATTCGTGTCGTACGGGATGATGACGGCATTTTCTAACTGAGTCTGCTGTTCATGGAAATGTTGTCGTTTTTGTTCCCTGATTTCATCATATTTTGCGAGACGACGATCATTGACTTGTTTCAGACGCTTCTCTCGATTTTTCAAATATTTCAGACGATCTCGTTCTTGTTCGGTTATTGTGAGATTTAGATTCTTGTTGAGCGTCGGATTCATCTGTTTGATCCAATAATCTTCTCGTTGAATCAGATTGGATACGGGCACATTGTCTTCGATGCATGTTATCGAAAAATTATCTCTACCTTTTTCCCTCATAAATCTGTAAATAGGTGTCGTCCCTTTCATGGAAGCCGATCGATGATCCGACAATCGTTGAGTCAAATATTTCAGCGTTGACCCGATATAGAAATAGGATTGATCTTCATTCCAATATAAATTATATATCCTACCAATTTCTCGACGGTTTTTCATAATGGGACTCCTCATATTCAGAGTTGGATTCAAAAGATTGTAATAATGCTCCTCTTTCTCGCCTAATTCATACGGATGTCCAATATTTAATTCTTCTATTAATTCAATCTGGAAATTCATGATTCCATGCTCCCTCATGCATTCATATAATCTACCAGGCTTATTTATGTTCGCATTGCTTCTATGCGTTTTAAATCTATGTTTCATAGATTGAATGGTGGATCCGACATAAATATCATCTGTCTGATTATTTACAATTCTGTAAATTATTCCTTTCATCATTAAAATTTATATTGATCCTTATCAAAGTATAATTCAATTTTATATGTAATGTATACATATAAAAATTTTTTGAAAATAGATACGATAATTTGTCTCAAAGTACAGGGAAACCTAGTGCCCATTCCATGCTGAATTTCTTCAGATTGGAGGACTACCTCACCTTTCGGAGAGGAGTAGACTGTATCTCAAGCAGATGTCATCATCTGCCGACGCCCGTGCGGTCGTTGAGGGAGATCCGTGTTCGATAGAACCGTAGGATCTTTACCCGCGGATTGCCCAATCTCCTGTCGTTGTTACCATTGGGTACGGCCATTAACCGTGGTCCTTGCACGACGTTTCCATCGTGAAGTGGTAGACAGGAGCTCTAAGGGGTTCCCCGATCATTATAAGGCGTCTCGCCATCTTCTCGCTTGTTTTCGGAAGATGACTAGCGGATTCTATATTGTATCTTAAAAACACGATACAAGCGGATAATTACACTCTTTTTCTTTCTCGGTATATCCGCAACCGAAAAAGGAGTCCACTGTTGGGGGCACACTAGGTGGAATTTCACCCCCGCTGATGCGAATTATGTTATTGTTCACAGCAAGCACGATGAACCGGAAGGTCTGTCCGGGTGTGGCGTTCTGCGCGTCTTGGGCTTCGCGACTGGCGTAAGGGTTGATCGAAACATTGGTTAATTTGCCATAGTTAGTGCTTCCAAGAGGATCTAAGCAGATAAAATCAAGAGAGTAGGAGTAGACGTGGTAGCCGGCGTACACGGGGATGGAGGGCGCGGCGTAGAAGGGCTCGACGAGCGAGAAGTAGTCGCTGCCCATGTTGGCGAGACGCTGGGTGTTCTCGTACACGAGGGAGGTCTCTCCGATGGGATCGGACCCGGGGAAATAGCCGGTGAGCAGGAGGTAGCCTCCGTCGGTGGAGCTGGAGCACACGGTGGGCGACGAGGTGGTGTAGTTCGACCAGTACGACTGGATGGTCGTGTTCTGGACGGCGAAGAAGAGAACCTTGATGGCATGCGAGAAACGGATGTCGTAGCTCGCGGTGGTGCTGGGGTTGTAGGTCTGGGGGGGCGCCGTCTGCACCTGCTCGATGAGGATATCGCGGGGCGCGCAGGCCATGCGCTTGCGCTCATCGTTGGACACAATGGCATAGTTGGCCCACACCTGGACATTGGACAGGTCCACATTGGAATTGACGAGATCGGTGCTCGAGGCTTGACGACCGACGCTGTAGCTGACGGTGCCACCGCCACCAGGGGTGGTCACGTCCCAGGCGGTCAGCAGATCAAACAGGCCGCGGAACGAGAAATTCAGGCGCATGTCATTGTAGGGGAGGGCGGCCGTGGGGAGCGACACACCGCTGTCGCGGGCGTAGAAGAAAGGAAGAGGCAGATTGAGGGTCTTCATAGGCAGGACGAGCGAAGGATCGATCAGATCGCTGGTAGTACCAATCATGTTGGCGTACCCGATCTGTTTGGATCCGGGCAGCGTGAAAGCCGACCAGAAATCGAGCAGGAAATTATCAAAGCGCGCGGCCACAAGATCGTTGAATGTGATGCAGGCCTCTTGGACGAGATTATGCGCCAGGTTCGGCGTCCATGACAGGTAGGTCTGGATGCTAGCACCGCCAGTGCCAGATTTGGGGGGCGCCGCCGTGATCTGGGGCAGGGTGAAACGCAGCCATGTGTACAGCAGGTAGTCACCCGCGCGCGAAATGCTCACCGACCACTGCTGGCCAAACCCGGGCGTCCCGGAAGCACGACTAAGAACGACGGGCACCTGGGTGAACCATGTGGCCTTGCGTGTCTGGCGCACAAAGTACGCGGTCGCATCGGGACCTCCGTACATGTACTTCTCCAGTTCATCATACGTGGCAAGGTCAATAAATCCACTAGTAAGATTGCTAGTACAGATCGAATTGCTCATATTCTCGCTTTTTTTATTGGTGCCAAGAAAAAAAAATTTCTTTTTTTTTTTTCGTTGCTGGGTCTAAGAAAATAAATATTTTTTCCAACATATTCCCCTATCAGTCATCAATCAATTATTGTCCTACAGATCAGTTCGGCCCATTGAGGGTCATATTCGGGCGATAAGATGATATTCGGTCTCCACATCTCATCATCCTGGTCAAAATAGCAGTCATAGTATAGGTAATAGATGAAGACATCCCGGTATCGATCCAATAAGGTGCTCGATTCTTTGATGCATTGAAGAATCCTATTCTCACGGTCTTTCTTGAGGACTCTCCTGGTCTCACCATTGCAGGCGAAGAAATCGGGATTGAAGCGTAGCCATAGGATCGGACGCTCATCGCCGGATGCCCGGATGGCACACACGATCTTGCTCATCCGTGCCACATCGCATATCACTTCGTAATCCATATGCTGGAATTCATCGACACTCAGGATAATGAGATGATCTTCTTTGTAAATGACAAAATCCAATCGTGCCCAGGTATCCATCTCCCCGCAATTCTTGAACGAGATCGTGAGTTCCCTATCGAAGGCGATCTCATTCTTCTGGAGCAGTCGGACCATCCATTCTTCCTTTTTCTTGATGTACGTCTCTTTGCGATGCTTATCGTGGAAGAATTGTTCGTGATGATTCCTTGCGGATGATTGGGTGAATGTCCGATTGCAGTCGGGAATATGACATTTGAATGCTTTGATTCCGCTGTGAGAGATATTATGATAGATTAATCCTGAATGCTGCGCGAATCGGGCATCACAATTCTCATACTTGCATGGATAGGGTTTTTCGCCGGTATGAATCCTTGTGTGTTTCGTCAAATCCGAAGGAAAAATAAATTTTTTATCACATCCTTTTTCTGTGCATATGAATCTCCTTTCATTCAAATGGATCCGCATATGTCCGCTCAGGGCATTATGCGTCTTGAATGCCTGTCCGCATCCTTCGAACGTGCACATAAAATCCCGTTCTTCCGAATGCGTCCTCTTATGCTGGATGAGAGAATCACTCCTGACTGTAGCGAAATCGCATCCTTCTACGTCGCACACGAATGGTTTTTTCCCCTCATGGCGCAGTCTATGAGTCTTGAGTTCGCCCGATTGACGGAATGTCCTTCCGCACCCCTCGAAATCGCAGGCGTACGGTTTCGCGCCCGTGTGCGTGCGTTTGTGGACCGCCAACTGGCTGGAGGTCACAAAGGCCATCCCGCACTCCTCAAAATCACAGGCATGTGGCTTCTCTCCGGTATGGCTTCGTCGATGGATCTCCAAATAACTCTCCCGTTTGAAGGTCGCCTCGCACCCTTCAAAGGTACAGCGAAAAGGACGTTCATCCGAATGTGTGGTCTCGTGCTGTCGCAATGCATCCAATCGGACAAAAGACTGATCGCACGACTTACACTTGTGCGCAAATTCGCCTGTATGCCGTGCAATATGGTGCTGAAGATCTCTCTTGGTGTAGAACGCCTTGTCGCATCCATCCTGATTGCAGGCGAACGGACGATGGCCGGTATGCCGGTTGTAATGCTCCTCCACGGCTACTTTGCTGTTATGCTCGTACGGACAGTCGGGATGAGGACATGGGTGCTTGATCTTTGCCATGGATCGATTTATTCACATTCACTACGGACTTGGCATTTCATTTTTGTATCTATCATCCTCCAAAACTATCTAAGGATGTGTATCCTACTAAGAAAAAAAGGATGCAGGAGACGCAAGCGAGGACGACCACGGCGAAGCAGTTCATCAAGATCCGCGGGATCTTCCAGTGCCAACTGACACTGGAGGACGGCACCACATTCACGATCCCGATGCGAGAGGACGGGTACATCTACGCGACGAAATTGTGCATGATCGCGGGAAAACGCATGGATAATTGGATGCGGAGCCCGGAGACCAAAGCCCTTATTGAGAAACTAGAAAAAACGATCCCGCAGATTGAGGAAACGAAAGTCATAGAGGTTCATCAAGGTGGGAATAAATATCAGCAGGGCACATGGGTCCATCCCGATCTGGGCATTCATCTCGCGCAGTATTGCAATCCCTCGTTTTCGATACAGGTGGCCAAATGGATCCGTGAACTGATCATCACCGACGAGGTCAAGTTGGGGCAAGAAAAATCCAACGAAGAGATTACGCGACACTACGAGACTCTTGTCGAGGAACTCAAGAACAAGATCGAGAGCGCGGAGAACATCATCATTGCGCTCTCCTCGGAGAATAAATACATGGTACGACAGTACAACCGACTCGCCCAGAAGCATCAGAATTATCTCCGTCGGAAAGAACAGTACAAACTGCGCGAGGGATCCTGCCTGTACCTGATGAACATGTCGACCGAGGAGGAACGGCAGGCGGGCAATCACAAGATCAAGATCGGGCAGACGGGGAATATCTCGGATCGTGTGTCGGGATTCCGCACATCCAGCCCTTACTGTCAATTGATGTTCCTGATGTACACTAATGAGAACCTGATGTTGGAAAAGGCCATGAAAGTGAAGTACAATAAACACCTCATCCCGAACAATCGCGAGTTCATCAACGATGTGCCGGTCGATGAACTCATCCGGCAGGTACAGAACATTGCGACCGTATTGAATATCGAGTACACGGTCGAGCATCAGGACGAACTGGATCGATTCAATGGCAACCGGGTGGAGGATGAACCGGAAACGAATGAAGAACAAGAAAAAGAGGATGAAGACGATGACCGCATGAAACGGTGCGGTGGGATCACGCACCGGACGGAGGAGAGCCGGATGCTGCCGATCCACCAATTTTTCAAGAATAAATCGACGAGGGACGGGTACGCGCGATTGTGCAAGGAGTGCTACCTGGTCGGTGTGTACGGGGATCGGCGGAAAAGGAGAAAACAAGTGGTCCCGCCCCCATTCGATACGTCGACGCATAAATGGTGCAACCGGTGCGAACAGGTGAAACCGCACGAGGAGTATTACAGGTGCCAGATGACCAAGGATGGACTCTTTTCGAATTGCAAGGCGTGCAAGGCCGACCAGAAACGAAAACAAAAAGAATCTTCCGAGTAACAAATCATTCAGGATGAACGAATGATTTGTCCAGATTAGACTCAGAACTGTCTAACGAGGATCGGACTGACAGGCGAGAGACAATCGGGAATGGCAATGTTTTTCGTCGCACACGAACGGCCGACGTCCCTGCCATCCACTGTACAATTTCATCCTGGTATGTCGGGATGGGCAGACATGGGAGCGGAGCGTCCATTTGGAGAGAATCGTTTTCATCGTCTCCCTGGGGACAAGAATCATGCACAATCCCAGAAGGATGATGGACGCATTAAAAAAGAACATCATGAGCAGGACCAGGATGCCTATATGCATCCAGTACAGACCATAGTACTGGTTCTCGGTCGTGATGAATTGGATCTCGACGGTGTAGATCCCATGGCCATCGCAGGTGCCCGCGGTCATGCCAGAAGAGAGATACTGGATCGAATCGATGTTCTGTTTACGGGCCGCGCGAAAAATGTCGAGATTCATCTGGATGGTATTGACAGAAGGATGTTCACGGATCTTCCGACCCGTGAAATACTCCCAGGCGTCTGTTTTCTCGTGAAAGGCCATGGTGATCCCTAGATCGAGGAAGATACCGCTCCCCGGCATGAGATAGAACCAGTACCCGATGTCCGGTGTATCGCAGCAGGAATGAAATACCTCGATCTTGCTATTGGATGGGAACGATGGGAATGTGAGATCAATCCGCGCCGTGCCGAGCGGGCGGGAGGTCGGGAACGGGTACCGGACAACAATGTCCTTGTAGAGACGATCATTGCCGAACAGGAGATCCCCGGGATCGTAGAGCTGACCGCGTTGCGATGGACAACTTGTGATGGATAATCGTGCACGGAAGTCGGCAGGGAGAAGATTCAGGTAATACATGTCGAAACGACCAGTGTCCAACGGAAAATCATGATCCTCCAGAGTCGATAGATCGTAGATACGATCCATATAGACAGACCAGATAGGGTCGGAACGGAGTTCATGGATTGATTCAAATACAGGAAACATCAATTTCGTAAATGGTGAATGTTTTTTTTTTTAAAAATAAATGGGTGACGATTCGAAAAAACGACGAGCACAACAAAAATTTCTCCGAGAGTTGCGTACGATCCGGGCAAACGAAAAACTGGGTGCGTTGAAGGGTATTTTCATAGGTAAAACGCCCCAAAAATTTTTACACGTATTAAAATCAAGGACTGTTCCTTATGTAGATGTAAACGAATTTACGAGAGAGACAGGATCACATGATCCGAAGAAATTGGATATCGCAAATACTTTTATCCAACAGTATAATCGACCGCCCACACCACCTAAATCAATTGGCGGAAGCAGTCCAAGAGTATCCTCACCCCCAAAAACAAGTGGACATGCGTATGGGAGTGGTAGAGTTCCAAATCACAATGGACCTGCGTATGGAGGTGGTGGTCAAGGAGGAACATCATTGAAACCATCCTCACCCCCAAAAACAAGTGGACATGCGTATGGGAGTGGTAGAGTTCCAAATTACAATGGACCTGCGTATGGAGGTGGTGGTCGAGGAGGAACATCATTGAAACCATCCTCACCCCCAAAAACAAGTGGACTTCCGTATAGACCTGCGTACGGAGGTGCTGGTCAAGGAGGAACATCATTGAAACCATCCTTACCCCCAAAAACGAGTGGACATGCGTATGGAGGTGGTCGACGAGGGCCGTCATTGAAATCATCATCCCCAAAATCGAGTGGACATGCGTATGGAGGTGGTCGAGGAGAAACATCATTGAAACCATCCTCACCCTCAAAATCGAGTGGGATTCAACATATCCTTCAACAATCGAAGCGCCTCGATCAATTTAGGAAAGAGAGTATCCAACATTTGAAAGTGAAAGTGGATGAAGTGGATGCCGGCTCTAGACCGTATTCAAGTCAATTACATAGAAAACCATCGTATTCCCCTCTTGTTCCGGTGAATTTACATGAACTTTTTACCGCATGGAATATACCATCCTATACTTTAAGTACTATACCTTTTACACCCCCCAAAATGAAAGATGAACTTGGTCGTACCCAAAATGCTCAATCGGATCGATTTTATGTATTATACCATGGTACAACCGATGATAGTCTAGAAACTAGACAGGGTCATGGTATATTGGCGGAAGGGACATCTGTCAGTACAGCACATGTGACAGCGTATGGAAAAGGATTTTATGTCACTCCCGATTTTCAACTGGCGGCTTCCTATGCGAGAACACGAAAAAGCGGTCGTAATTTACCGGGTAAACCTATTGTCATACAATATATAATTGCTCGTTCCGTAGCGGAACAGATGCTTGGGGAATTGGCTAGTACAGCCAATTATGATTTGAAGGTAAGAAATGGTATTGTGTTTACATTTGCACCGAGTCAATACATTATTGTACTCAAGAATATGGATAATTATGATTTCCATCGTATCATTTACCTATAGGCATAAAACGGATGTATTCGAACATAGCATAATGAATCCCTCACGATTGATTATGTATATATAATCTACCTAATTCAACTTAAAAAAAATCTTTATTTCGATGATTTTTTGCTGCCCGGAACAATGATGAATAAAGAGACCAAGACATGGACAATCCCAAAAAGTATGTCGTACAAGTTGAGATATTTTAATAGTTTATCCAGGAATTCCTGCATATTTGCGTCGAGCAGACTCGTAGGGATGGATCGTGTAAGAGAAGTATACAGGAGAGTGAGGACATTAGGACGATTCTGTTTGTTGATCCATTTCACTTGAGATTTTTTCATGAGGTAGACGATGAAATAACTAATCTCATTCAGTATACTGAATATCAGAATAGCCAGCGATTGAATATTTGATGATGTCAGCTTATGGAAATAATTGGCTATATCAAATCCAAATAATGGATTGAATTCCTTGTCGATATCGAGTCCGATCATTTCTCGGAGAATCTGTCCTCGTATTTTTATCGTATTATCTTGTGGGGGTGTTACGATTTTTTTGATAATGTCGGAATAGATCGCTGTGACTTCGGAAGTCTCTGGATAATAAAAAATAGGTAGCACAACGGACATATGCGTGCTAGGGTTTAATCGTGAATAAACCGCATCGCCTTGCTCGATCGAGAATCGCAGGAGAAAATTACTCAGAGCAGGTTGGGATGGACCCTTAGGAGATTGAGATGGACTCTTAGGAGGTTGGGATGGACTCTTAGCAGGTTGGGATGGATCGACTGGTAGAGAAGATGATGCGGTAGATTTTTTAGAACTTCTGGTTTGTCCGGAAGATCGTATTATCGGTTCGCCGATGTAAGCCTCCAAGAAAATCTGCGTTTTCCGGAGAATGGCAACGTTGTTTTGGGAGATATTCATCTGACTCATGCTAAACTCATACGCATTCCCCTGATAGTTGACATTGTTGTATGTCGTTTCGATACCATACTTACATATCCGAGTTGGGCTCGTACAGAGATATATATTTTCCTGATAAAATCGAAAAAGGGAACGATCGATGGGCATACGGCTATTCTTTTCAAATCCTCTGGCCTGTTGTTTGTTGAGGCCTACACGCCAGATCCGCTGTTGATGGGTATCGCCTTTCTCGATGCGGGAGGATTGTCGAACCGGCAGAATGTTTTGTAACTGCTGTTTGGATGTTATAGATGAAGATGGGATCTGATAGATCTGTGTCTCTCCCCACCAGAATCTCCTCCACCAGGATGTATGATCCTCTATCTTCAATGATTGCAGTGTGGATTGCTGAATGGGCAACAACATCTCTTGATCAGAGGGGAAAATATCATACAAAAGGATCCGTAAGAGTTGTTTGATCATTGCCATCTCATTCGCAATCATTGTTAGTGTATCTTCAATGAAAGACAGAGCGACACCGGCAAGCGCCTCGATAACCGGTCTATTTGTCGATATGGTAATATCGGGTTTGATACCAGAGAGCAGTTTCGGGATTGTTATATAGAGGATAGTGTTGACATAGGTGGGAATCTTTGAGAAATAACTATCTACGATTTTATAGGATTGTGTCAGGGGGAGGGTAAACGCATCCGCGGTGTCGAGCAGGACGAGATCCAACCGGTAACCGCGATTGTGAGTGAGTCGGTATCAATCGCACAGTGCACCCGTTCGCTGCTTCTTGCAGGACAAATACGAAAGATTTTGTGATGGATGTGCTGGATGCCAGGTAATGGGTACAGATCTGGAAATGGATCATAATGGGCGGGCGTCTGAACAGGGTCATAAATAGATCGATCCGACGGGTGTCGTTTTCTTTCTGTTGAACATGATATTGACATGAGTAATATGTATCCTCCGAATGTCCGTTAGGGAATACCCGTAGAATCCCGTCTATATCGGCCACGGAGGTGTACCGGAACGATGTTGGCAGGCATACGGATTGTAAGAGATTCCGGATAATCTCTGGTGCGAGTTGTCGCTGTGTGCACGAGGACAAAAAAGCATCCACTTTTTGGATGTCCGGATTACTGGTAAGGATCGAATCCCATAATGGATCGGTTTTCGTAGGAGGGGATTTCAGCATTTGTATCATCTTAACGAGAATAGAAATGCGAGACGCATCTCTGATTTGCTGATCTCGGATGTACTGGAAAACAGGAACCACAAGTTGTCGTGTACCCAATTGTTGTACGACAAGATCAATCAGCGCGGGATCCATATCCGATAAAAGATCCACAATCTGACCCTTTCTTGAAATTCTTGAGCATCTGTACGGTTGACGGAGATAGGAATGATAACAATGTCTGTTTGGGGAGCGATTCGAGTGTAGGGGCTCGCGATTTGATATTGTTGGCAATCGCCGATAATTTCTGGCACGAGACATCCGACGGGATGGGTCTCTGATGAAGGAGATATCGGACATTCGGATCCATGTTCTGATCGAGATCGATCCGTCCCGGAGGATTGTACGACGGTCGATGATCTTTATAAAAAACCTCGTAGATCTGATCCCATAACTCTTTATCAATCTGATCAAGAAGGGTTTTGTAGTATCCGACGACCGCGCAGATCCTTGGTGTCCATGGATGAAATCGTAAAAATAATTTCGTGTACCGATCATCTTTGTGGAGCGTGGCACCGATCTGTCTGTCATTTTCAAATCGAGTCCTGATCTTGTCGAGTTGCGAGATTTTCCATTGCAGGGTGCACAATATATAAAATCTTAAATTTTCATCGTCTGTAGGAGGATGATAGTCGCGCAATTGCCCCTGTAATTTCGTATCTCTCTTTATAATTAGATTGATCACATCGTTAAGATCCTGGTTTTGCATATTTACGTGTCAGACCATATTTTATTTTTTCAAAGACGTATAGACTGGAAGTAACGGCGCATGGCATATTCTTTGCTGTTGCGCGGGTGCTTTCCATCGATGAAATGGAGCAGTGTCTTGGTCGATGGCTGGTACATCTGTCGATTCCTTACGAGTACCAGTCGCAGTTCCACGAAATCTTTCATCTGCTGTGTTTCCGCCAATCGATTCCTGATGGCGTGGTAATTGAAATAGGGCTGGTCGTGCAACCCCAATTCGAATGGACGTTCCATCATATCCTGGCGGATATCACGGAATAATCGTTGCATAGTGGGACTATTCCGGAACAGCAGGACGCCCGAATTGAATCCTTTTTGATCTTTGGGATAGCGGCGGAGTTCATCGCCAAAGAGCACACCCCCCCAAAAATTATGCTCGATCGGTCCCTCTTCGATGGCGTACAAAAGATCGTCTTTCAGCATCGCGAAAATCGGATTGACATCGTTCAGCACAAGGATATCGGTATCCATGTAGAGGATCGCATCGTACCCTCGCGTGATGGGGAGATCAAACACATCCAGACGTGCCCGGCACGCGCTCCTGGCGCTGGTTTTGCCATCCTCCACGACGAATAAAAGTCGATCGTACCAACGACTGTTCTGTTCGAGCCAGGTGCGGAATGTCGATGAGGTGTAAATCACAACATCCGTCGTGGCTGTCTGGATACGACCATTCATGAACAAACTTTCCAAGAACATGACGAGGAGTCGGACATATTTGGGATCGTGAAACACACATACAAAAATCATCTGGCGCATAGTACAGGACTCTACTCATACCTGATATATTATTTTGTTCCTCGAGAAAAAATGAATCCGAGGTTGGGTCGGTACACGATAAAATGACTATGGATATGGATATGTGGCATCGACTGGAATGCCCTTGCAATCCCCAATTTCGTTACAAGAGTCACCTCACGTTTGCGCATCATTTTGAATCGAAACGGCATGAACTTTTCGAAATCCGGACGCGATATAAAGAATTGCGAATCCAATCGGGTCTGTTGGAGACGAGCAATACCCGGCTGAAGCACGAAAAATCGATACTGCAATCCCAGTACAATCGTCTGAATGAAACACTTTCCCAAAAATGCACCATCCTTCAATCCCAGTACAATCGTCTGAATGAAATACTGTCCAAAAAATGTACCGAATCCGAATCGCTCCGCGCGGCGCTGGATGAAATGAAAACTCGTAAACATTTGTGGGCGGGTCGGTACATTGCCCATTGGATCACATCCCGATGGCGATCCTACGACAAATATAGAGTCCAGTTCAACCAGTGCCTGAAACATCTGATCCATGTCCACAATTACCGGCAGGCTCTCCGAGCCTGCTACGACCTGTTGGAGAAAACATGATGCTCATGCAAATATCCAGCGTCCGGCAAGAAAGAGCGCCCCGAACTGGGCGAGAAACTGATCGAAATACATCTCATTGTGCTGGATATCCTCGCCATCGGCGGCATCGTGGAGCCCCCAGTAATCGGCGCCCGGTTCGTAGAAGGACGACAATTCTCGAAAACAGGCCTCTTTCTCATCTTGATTGCCCGCAAGAACGATCGGGATGAGCCACATCCCGATGGTGAGCGGACTGTGCTCTCGTCGCGGCCGTGAGATCCGGCCGTTGTCAAACACCCACGTATCGCCGGCCGGGACCAGATCGCCGTCGGTCTGGAAAAAATTGGCTCTTTTGATGTCCGGTAAGAATCGGTACGCCTTTTCGATATACTCGACCGCTCGATCGTCCCGATGCCACAGCATATCGGTGCCGATGCGCCATAAGACGCGGATCGCATCCTTGTACATGTACTGGCCGTTGCCGTACGCATTGTACCCGAGATGATCGGTGAATTGGCCATCCGGCTGCATCCAATCGGGGATGAGGGCGGAATCGCGCGTCGCCAGGATCTCGTAGGAACGATCCACCACCGCCATCCAATCATGCGAGGGATCAAACTCGGAAAACACACGGTACCATGCCGGCGCAAAATAGCCGGGATTCACAAATTCGGCGCCACCCCAACCGTATCCCGGGCGTACGACATGATTATCGACTCCTTGATCCCAGAGGTTCTGAACGATGGTTCCCGCCCGTCGCGCGTAGAAATCATCCTGGTAGTCTTTCCATGCGCCCCGTTGGATGCGACGATCCGCCATGATCAATGAAAAAGCAATATCCTGTTCGGCATCCACCGCCGCCCCGTACCCGATGACCTGAGTATTCGCATCCACGCGCCAATTGTAGTACTGACCATTCCACATGACCATCTCGGCGCCTTCGAGGATCCGGTTGAAACCGTGCTGATCATCGCACGCGAGCGCCAATAACAATCCGTAGCCGACGCCTTCCGAGACGGCATCCCCCGGAATCTCGGAGACCGGCCTGCGGATAAGGAACGGTGTGCCCTCGTTCCGTTCCATAATACCCTCATAGACCCGATCGATTGTGTGATTCAAAGAAAATCCGGCCGCCATGACGATCCATGCCAGAAATATCCATCTCATCTCTTTTTCTAAACGTATTTTTTTTTACATTCGGTGCTGATCAATAAATGAGAAAAGAATGCAATCCGGCGCTGCCAAAGGCGACGGACCCGCGCTACGAGTGCAATCCCAGGACGGGCAGGTGGATCAAGAAAAAAACGGATCATCGTCCGATCCCGCCACAGCGGCCGTGCAACCCGGCGCTGCCCAAGGCGACGGACCCGCGCTACGAGTGCAATCCCAGGACGGGCAGGTGGATCAAGAAAAAAACAGACATCATCGCCTACCCGCCATTCGGGATGTCGAAAAAAAATTGGATCCAGATCATCGAACCGTACATCCCCGATCATCGAGAACTGACGCGACAAGAAATCCTCCGACGGTTCCGTGCATTATTCCAGAGAGACGATGCTACAGAACCATGGAGCACGACCTGCGCGCGCATGGAGAAAGAATGTCCGATGGACTGCGATCTGGAAACGAACCCGTGGTGTTCGTTCGAGAATGACACCGGCATTTTTTTCTGGAAGCACGACGGTGTGACATATTGCTACCGGTACAATGAGATCTTCCAGAACCTCCACCGCGAGTTCACGGCGCTGGATACGAGCTACCAGATCCCGCCCCTCCGCCTCAAGATCCCGAGCGATCCATTCACGCGCCGGTTCCTTCCCCCACAATTCTTCGAGGCGCTGTTGGCAAAGATCCGCGCCGACACATCGTACAAAATAACCACCGATTTTCCCGAGGTCCTATATTTCCTGAAACATTACAGAGAACTGTACGCGCAACGCCAGACATTTGCCTCGCTGAATCCGGTCGCCATGAGCCAGATGGTGGAAACATTTTTGTTGCAACATCCCGATATCCAATACCGTCGCACCCGCGATCGCGAGATCCAGTGGGTGTTCCGTCCCCGGAAAAAACCGCGCGACGCGAGACGGTACATCTTCTCTTAGGATGCCGCGCGGAAAGTCCCATCGCTGTAATACAATGTCGCATTCTTTTTGGCGGGATTGAAATCATAATTTCCACCCGCGACATAAGGATTAACGATTCCGAGATTGAAAAATCCTTCCTCTCCTTGCCGGCGTTCCCAGTATTGAGGTAATTGACGTTCCTCACCTTGGCAGAGAGGATTCCTCGCTTCGATCGTATTGGTAGCGGGATTGAAAAAATACAGGCAGGTCGTATTGATGGCCGCCCAGAACAAGAGTCCTAGACATAGGATACCCACGACCGTAAAGACAATGAATGCTGTATGGTATGATTTTCTCCTCGATCTGCGCTGTCTCCAGAAATCGACCGCAAAATAAATCATGGTGCCCAATATGCCTACATACAACCCGATGAGGAACCACCGCATCCACCATCCATCATTATAACGATTCAATTGAGGGATGGTTGTGCCATTGATCGTATAGGTAGGGAAAAGTATCCTCTGAAACCAATCTGCATTCCGTAACCTCTCGAATAAATACAGAACGAGGCTCATCATAATCAGATAAGCGATAGACCAGAGAATATAGTAGCAGACGATGAACTGTGCCCGTGTGAATTTGTATCGTTTGTAGAATTGGTGCGTCGATAGGTTGGATTCTTTCTCTAGGATCGAATAGATGAAATTTGCATTCATCATACAAAATATCAGCATCAGGATCCAAAAAAGATAATAGGTCGTGTTCATCCATGAGGGTCGGACAGTCCATACGGGTGCAGTTACAGTGAACCTGCCAGTGTATTTTGTATTCACAGTAGTAAACTCCCCAGCAAGGAGTTGTCGATTCTCAAAAAATTGCATCCAATAGGGGACGGGTATTTTTTTACGGAACCATGCATTCTCATTGAGATCAAACGGTGTCCGATCAGTAACGACATTGGGTACAAAATTGGCCATATTCTTATGATATGAACTTCTGTATGGAACAAAATCAGTATCATTAAATGGAAGATACCAACCTCCCGGCAAATTAGCAACCAACATAAATGGATCCCCAGCCAGTATATAATTGTAGTTGAGATTCAGATTATCAAGTGCCGTCAGATAATTGGTGGTAAATGTAACTTTATTATCATCCTGGAAAACGAGGCCACTCATATAATACTTGTCATCTTTTCCGGATTTCTCGAATTCATGCCGGATACAAAAATGCCATGGAGTCCGTCTGGTAGTGGCTGTCGTCATTTATTATTTTTTATCATGGATATGATAAAAAATAATGAATCTCGTTATCAGAAATTTTGCGTCATTCCATGTACCACAAAATGCCACGAACCCTCCGACGAATCGTCTGGCGATCCCCACCCAGCCTATATTTTCTTTATTTTTCCGGCTCGATACGGAACCGAAACCTTCAATCCTGAATGAGTCAACAACCGGAAGTCCGTGTGATGGAGATCCATTACTAGCCAACCAAAGATCTAAAAATTTTTCAAAAATAAAGACCGTAGAATTGGATCCGATGGTGACAAATCGGGATGGCATCTCGATCCGCAACAATATCGCAGAGGTAGGTCTTGCGTATGAGAAAAGCGAACTCCGTTTTTTCCCGTGGTCCGGCGAACACGGCTGGAACCATCTCTCCAATACCATGATGGTCTTATCCACGCTGATTTTGTTTTTTTTTACATTCATGATGATGCTCTACACACAGATTACCCTGATCGATGGTTACGGTGTCGATCCGGTCGCATTCTTCGATCTATTTTCCATCACCAAATTTCAAGTACAAGGACGATCCATCATCACAATTGTCATGTTCCTGATTGTATCCATCATAACCATCTGCATGTTCTACGAACTCTTTGTCCTGTCCATCATGTCCAGGCATTGGAGGACGGATACACATCCCTATTCTAGGAGTGGGAGTGCGATCACGAGTTGGTTCCCGTGGTTCATATTTGTGGCGGGTATCGGTACACTACTGTTTTTCTCTCTCACGATCGGCGCGAATCCACACACCATCAATCACAAGGATGTCGATGTCCTCCTCGGTGTGAATATAAGTCTCGGGATCATCATCATCTTTTCGATGATAGCATTCTACCAATTGCCCAATTATCGGAATAGGATCATGTTGTTCACCGATATTGTCCTGATTGCCCTTCTGGGTACGAATATTTATCTCCGACAGAAAAAGAATCAATGATTCCAAAAGGTCGATGTGAGCATCGAATGTCATTTACAGACGACAATATCATCCTTGGAGATAATCTTTAGCCATATTTACGAGTATTGCGTCTTTTTTTTTGGATCGTCGTGACGTGTTTGTTTTCGTCCTTGTCAGGTTTGCCCGTTTCTTCTCGGAACGGATGAATCGCACGACGTCGGGAGGAGGGAGGCATCGGCCATCTTTTTCTTCGAAATAGTACGGGTGCATCCGCCACAGGAGGTGTTCCATAACCGCCTGGAATCGTACATGGGTATCGACCATCGTCTTGAAACTAGCGGTTCTCTTGAATGTGACGTAGAGGATCTGGTCCATCGGATTGATGAGGTTCTGGGCGTAGTAGAGCGGATCGATCCTGACAAGATCCGGATGCTCGCACAGATAATTTGGATCCTCGATTCGTTCAAAGAGCCGGGCGTGAGGATCCGGATGGCGGACGACGACATACTCGATGCGACTCCCCGCCTCGACCGCACAGCCCCGGCGTTTCATCGTCTCGGCGAGCTGGGCGTGCGCCGGCGCCGACCGGCGATCGTACTCGGTCTTCCATCCGTCCTTGTTGTCGATCTTCAGGTCGGCCAGGCGTTTGGCCAGTTTCTTCTCATCCGAGGGTGGTTCCCGAATCGCATAATCTTTTCCCAATGTCTTGCTGACGATAAACTGTTTCAGGGGGATCTGTTGCCGGAACAATTCCAGCAGGCGCGTCCAGAGTTCGTCTTCCAGGTCGGCGCATGTGATGTTCGCCATGATGGCGCGAACCGCAAATTCATAGCATTCCCGCACCCATCGTGCATTGTCGCGTCGCGCCAGGAGGACGCCCCGGATCGTGAGTTTATCCTCGTCCTCACCCTTATGGTCGCATGTGAGCGCCATGTAGCGTTTCTTGGTGAGGATCAGGAATTTCTTGTAAATTTTTTCTTCAAACACGAGTTTCATCGGATCCGGGAAGATGGTCAGCAGATCCTTCTCGATGTGCTTGGCATGATCCCATAATTTTTTGGCATAATCGGGCTGGATCTTGAGGGGGAAATGACAGTAGATGCTGTCCGTATCCCCGTAGATGATGGATCCCTGGAAGGCGCGACGGACATGATCCGCGGCTTTCTGGATGTTGATGCGCCCCATCGCCGTGGTGCACATGGCCCCGGGAAGGAACGGCAGATAGCCTTTCTTGACGCCCATCGCGCCGTACATGCTATTCGCCGAGACCTTGTACGCGAGCTGTCGTTTATCGTACACCTGGTAGAGCATCTCGAGGTCCGCGCGCTGCTTCTCATCGGTCGCCGTGGCGAGGGATCGATCGACCTGTTTCATGAGCGACTTTGTCGTCTTGCGCTGCTGGAGGAGATGGATCAGGAGTTGCGGGATCACGCCGACCGGCTCTTTCAGGAAACGGTACCGGAATTTCTGGCAGACAATGGTCTTCGGTTTTGTGCTGTGGACGGTCGTATCGTGCTCGCACCCGATATGATCCCACCATTCGATGATATGGCACCGATCGTCCGGGATGTGATTGTGCAGGACCAGCGTCGAGAAATCGATATTGTACGCGATAATGGTGGTCGGGTACAGGGAACTGAAATCGAACGGGATGACCCAGTCGTAGACGCCCGGATCCGGCGGGAATACCATGGCACCCGAGTAATGATCCGTGCCCTCGAGACATTTACCATTCTCTCCGAGCGAATGGAACGATTGGACGACGATCCGATCGTGCGTGCACTGGTTGTACAATTGCGAAAAGACCTTGATCTGCTGACCCTGCGTGTACAGCGTCAGGATCGGCACGCGACACGCCTTGGCCATCTCGCAAAGTCCGATCCACAACTGGAGTTTGAAAAATAGGCGCAGGACGAGCGAGGCGTCCTGGACGCAGTATTTCCCCACACGCCCGAGCAATTGGTGATCGCCCTCCTTGCTCCTCTTGTACGAATCAAAAATGTTCTTGGGAGTGATGGGATCCTTGGTGTCGCCGATAAAATATTCCGAGATGGTCTTGAGCCTGTAATTCTCAAACTTGTAATCGCGACGGATGACCGGCAGTAGATCGATGAACAACCGTCCCTCCGCATCCAGGAAAAAAAAACTCTGGTGCTGGTAGGCCGAACTCGACCAGCTGATCTCTTTTGTGGGCGCATGACAGATCGCCGAGGACCAATCGGTCGTGCGGATCCCCATCTGGTCGAATATGGGCGTGACGCCCAACCTCTTGGCACGTTCAATCATGTACATGAGATCGAATCCAAAGATATTATACCCGATAATCACATTCGGGTTTTCTTTCTGGAGGATTGTCGTGAAACCGATCAGCAGATCGGCCTCAGTCCGGTAGAGGCGCAGATGGACGTCCTTACCGACCGCTTGCGACGACGGTTTCCCGAGACTCAGGAGGTACGACACGACCTCCCTGCCGTCCCGCGAGAACACCATGGAGACCTGGAAAATCTCATCGGTATCGATCGAGGGATCCGGCATCCTCGTCGGCATATTCGAGTACACCTCGATATCGAACGAGAGGAGGAGCGGGAACGGCGGGGATCGTTCCTCGATGATCGGTTGGATCTCATCCCACCGCCGGACAATCTCGCGATCGGCCGTCGTCTGTCGCGTCTTCGGCGCGGTCGTCTCTTTCTTCCACCGGATCCAGCCCGCCGAATCGATCCGCGATCGTGTGCAGAATTGGAGGATCGGGTTGGCCTCGTTTTCATGGATGAGGATCTGGGACTTGCCGCTATGATAACCCGCCTGGATCTTTTTCCCCTGCAATTTGTAGTATGCCCGTTTTCGCTGCAGGTTCGTCGGGAACGAGATTTTCATCATGGTAAACGAATTCCTCTCATGGTGGAAATATAATTTTCGCATGCCCATTACCCGTTCCATCTTTCCTCTCCAACAATAATCGCACCCTCCCTGTTTCTTGCAATATCTCTGTTCATGACGTCCCATCACTTCAATCAGATTCCGGAAGATGCTGTACTCGTACTGCGCCATCTCCTGTTCCGTCAGATTGTCGAGTTCTACATAGAAATACGGCATGAAATCCATGATATGGAGGCATACATTCTTCCCGTCCGCGTCGATGCCGTACATCCGCAGATGGAAACAATCCTCCGTGTCCTCAGTGCCCCACGAATAAATGAATGCCTCTCGCCTCATTCTTTAAATAATCCGTTTATCTTGTCCTCAAATCATTTTTTTGTCCATCCGGTAAAAAAATGGTACATCTATCTTTTTTTTCGTGATTGAGCGACTGACAACGATCGTTCTCTCGGGCGTTTGTGTGCGGTAGTGATGATGTGTCTGATGAGATCATTTTTTCTTAGTGTGCGTGAAATAGGAGATAGGCCAAATTTTGTCTTTAATTCGTTGACAGTCGCTGAATAGAGTTGTATTTCTTGTTTTTCTCGTTTCTGTTCTTCACCCGTCAGTCTGGGAATTTCGTATTTGTCTCTAATATCATTAATGATCTTGGTCTTTAAGCGGATCAGACTCCATTTCCATGTTGGGTATTTTTCCATCAGACTATGAAGAGAAAGTTGTGTATCCTTTTTAGTTTTCGTAAATGTCCAGTGCAATTTTTCTGTTTTGGCAATTTTGAATAAATGTTCTCTAGTTGTGGTTTGAATGATGGTCTCGATAAGTTTTTCGACCCTGATTTCATCCTTCAAATGTTGTTGTTTGATTGCCGTTTCCACTTCGGATAAAAGATCTGCAAAAGGATCGCGTGTAGGTCTCGTGGGAATCGGTGTCTGTCGGTAGAAATTATCCATCCTTTTATATCATCATTGAGAATAAATTTTTTTTTATATTTGAATTGTATCGATCCCTGAGCCGAGATCGTTCATGACAATCGATTCGAAATCATGATGGTAGTGATTCTGATCGGACAGCGCGCAAGGGAGATGGGCAAGGACGAGCGGTGTGGGATCGTAAAAAGACAGGCCGGTCCTTGCCATGGTCCGGATGATCATCTCGCGCTGGGGGATGCCGTCCGGATTGAAGTGAGACACAAACACGGCCTGTTTGCCGCGCGCTCGCAAAAAGGCGTGGATCGACCGGAGATTCTCCTCAAATTCGTCGGCGGTCAGCACGGATCCTGATAAGTGCCGGTCGCATTTAAGGAATTCGTTATTGAGGTAATACCCGTCCTCATCTCGAAAATATTTGAGAGTGGCAACCTCAATCAGGAAAAGATCCGCATCCCGGCACTGCTCGCGGGCCCGCAGGATCGCGGGCAGACGACCGGGGTACTGTCGATGCCAGTACTCCTCATCGAATCGATCCTCGAAAAGGCGCGGGAGGAGCTGCCGGATGTGCGCGCTGCAGTACATGAACGACAGGAACGCCTCATGGCCTTGTTGAGAATCGAGCAGATCGTACCGCCCGCTACCATCATGCTGGAACGGCCGGTGGAGCACGTCCCCAGAAGAAAAAGTTGCCTCATCCCTATCTCTGGGAAAGAAAAAAAAGACATATCATCATACCAAATCGATAGGCCTATGAACTCGTCGCCTTAGGAATGGTTGTCGTTGATCGTCGTCGACATTGTCATTATGTTGTTGATTGTCATCAACATGTGTCGATAATTGGATCTGTCTGATCCGTTGCTGAATCTTTTTCAATAGCGATGCACCGGCCTTTTCTCGAGAGAATGCTCTCGTTATGTTCATATCATGTATTACCAGATTTCGGATTGCTCGTAATTTCGGCAATTGCTGGATCGTGGCGATTTTTGCGGGATCATCGAGGAAAGGAGTCAATGTCCAATATTTCAGGTCGTGGTCTGCCTCGTTGTCTATTGGATTCGCCCCTCTCTGCCATTCTATCATTTGTACCTGTGCTCTTTGTCGGATAAAACGAGGTCGGATATATAATACATAATGCATGAGAATATAAAAAAACCATAACAACAGTGGAAAACTGATGATCGATAGTATCATACAGAATCGATAGGCGGACGAACTTTTCCAGATCTTTGAATCAAACGCCTTGATCCAGCCAAAAGGGACGAATAATGAAAACAATTCACCCAGACCAAGCATCGTACCGATACTAATTGCCATTATTCTCATGGATGTACTCCCCTGAATGGTCCCTTCGACTAAAAATGCCATGGTTGTCATCTTCCTGTGTAGCTCATTCGAGGAGGTCCGTAATACATAGTAGAATTGGAGTAGAGTATACAATATCCATACAAACACAGAAACACATTGGATGATCAATAAAATACCCATCCATTTGGGAATCATCTGATCCTTTTGCAATCGGATAACCTGTCGGAGCATGATGCTGTAAAAGACGATATACATGATCGCCAGCAGGATGAGGAGTCCGATACAAAATCGATCTTTGGATTCGGGAGACATTTTTTTTTGGAAAGAAAAAAAAAACATCTCAGAAAAAGAGCATGTCGTTGCGACGCAGTTATTCGACCTTTGCCGATTTCGGCGAGTCCATGAACAAGAATGTCTTCAACGCCCTGGATCAGAGCAATCCGCTCACGTATTGCATCGTGCCCACGTACAATTCCCAGTTCCTCCACGGGAGCACCTCCACCAACCTCCTGTACACGCCCCAGGGTCCCGGGTGCATCAACTACATGTCCGACCGATGTTCTCTCGTGTACGACGGGTTCTGCCGGGCCTACAACAGTATGAACACGGATACCTACTGGCCGAACCTGGGGGCGATCGATAACCTGACACCGACGCTGGCGAATAATTTCTTAAAGATCAAACCGACGACCGGGGAGAATATGATCCGGAACGCCGCCGAACGGCGTTTCCTTGTGTACCCGGGCGTGTGCATGACCATGGCGCCGTTCGATCCGAATGTGGCCAATTCTCCCATGGTGTCGCGGTACAACAGCACCTACAAACCCGGCCCGGTCGCCTTCAAGAACCTGGACAATCCCGCCAACATCGACAACGACCTCCTGATGGACGAGGTCATGACCCACTGGAGGCCTTGCCTGGATGTGCTCGTCAAGATCTACCGCGGGTACAAGGACAAGAACCCGCAGGTGCGCCTGTACCCCAGCCGGTTCGAACGGTTCCTCCAGGATAAAACGCCGGTCCTGGAGGCTTTCCTCGAACGACTCCGCCAGGATCCGCTCTACAGCGAATCGGCGCAGGACGCGGACTACCAGCCGGAACTCCAGTCGTGCTACGCCCAACTGGGTCGTGGCTATTAATGATACACTCTCACTCAGGTGCAATGGATCTGCCAATCTTGTGGATGAAAGATTTTATTGTCAGGTTTTTTATTGTGCATAATGATAAAAAATGTCACGCCGTGTGCTATCCTTTCACGAATTCATTGACCTGTACAAGATCCGAAAGATGGAAATCGAAATTATCCTGCCCAAACAATATATCGATCGGATCCGCGATGATGACGATGATGGCATCATTCGTGGCAAAATCATCGATTACATCTATGTTTATTACCAACATCTCGATTTCCGATTTGACGCGATCATGGATCCGGTACTCCTGCGAATGAGGCTCCTTCCGGATACTAAAGAAATATCTATTGACTTAGGTGACCGGCTCGCATTCATCCCGTTCCCGGATATGTTCAAGCGTACCTACATCGATAAAATCTATCAGCTATTCCACATCTCCGATATGATAATTGACGATGTGCGGCGTATCCAATCGTCACAATCAGTACCGCCCCAAATCATAGATCGCATTACGGAAAAAATGAGGCTTTTCTTCGAATCTCTACTGAGAGAACGATTATCGCGATCGACCACGATACGGCCGGTGCCACAAACCACGAGGGTACAGCAGACGAGCATTCGCTCGGTACAGAACGGTTCTTCCCCCGGCATATCGTGGGCGAAAGCTCTGACTATAATAATATTATTATTATGTTTTATGTTTGTTGGTTTGAGAAAGAATCATCGGAGACGGATACAGCAATCCCCCGAAAGAGCACCACTAACCAAAAAGAAAAAAAAGACACGAGACGACCAAAAAATACCTCAGACAACTACCGTACGATTATTACCTATTGGGATCCGACAGACCCTCCAACAATTATTCGAGCAGGTTCCTGATGATGCCGTGATCCGATCGATCCAACGACACAACATCACGCCTTCTGAACTAAACATTTTTGTCAAAAATTTCAAAAAATTCATTGTGGATAATGAGGATGCCATCCGGCGGATTGTCGAAGAACACACGGATCAACTCCGGTTTCATCCTGCTCCTACTTTCCAATCGATCGGTTTTACACAAGGACAAAAAAAACAGACATTGGTATCGAGGCGACATGGTCCAATGATAGCGACCCCCACACTGACCAGAGAAAATGGGGTTCTGGATAAGATCCTCGCGGCCATATTCCCTTTCTATCCTGGACGACCGTTAATCCAAAAAATCAATATCCGGAGGATCATTGTCGATTTGATTCGGGAGGAGGTGGTCGATATCCCATCCTCCGAAAAAATACTCGGATTCGTCACCCGACCGGATGTCTTAACAAAACTCCTGCATGCTCTATATCCCATCCTGAATACACTATCGGAACCGTCACAGACGCGCCATTATCACGTCCCACGACAATCCACATCATCCCTAATTAGCATCCGGAGACGAAAAGGGGGGATGCCGACGCCCTACCATCCTCCTCTTCCTCAATCAATTCAGATACCAGAACAAGTAGTTGTTTATCATGCATCGGATTATCTAACCATCGGTACACTAAACATTAACAATCCAGAATCAGCACGACAATATCAAAGCCAGTTGGTAAAACGCAAACAGATGGTGGCGCATACATTCACATGGGATCCGGACATTGTATGTTTCCAGGAATTTCCTCAGGACGAGACTCTATCGAAAGAATTGATCGACCACATACCGCAGGATTGGGTGGTTGTCCTCCAGGGGGATGCGATCGGGAAAAGATCTACGGACGATCGCAAACGGAATCGGATGGCTCTGGCATTCCGCGCGGATCGATTCGAATTACTGCCAGCGACTTTACGATTGAAGAGATGGCAACAACAGGGCGGCGGCGATACGACCGTATCGACCCCCGATAAACTGGATATTGGTATGACCGCGGACAATACGCATGCCTTCCAGTTATTTCAGAGACGGCGCCAGCCAAAAAACCCGGCGATCCTCACCTTCAAAAATGTCATGGGCATCATCCTCCAAGAACGTACATCGGAACGAGTGTGGGTCATCATCAATGTCCATTTCCCTCGCGATGGTATCGATAAAGGCGTGGGACAACTCAGGAAGATCCGCGAGGAATGCACCATCTATCTGGAGTCGCAGAATATAACTGATTATCAGATGGTGGCGGTCGGCGATTTCAATAGAACCATCGATAATATCCGTCCCTATTTCCGTCAGCAATTCTTCTCATTCGATGCAGAATATTCGCAGTCCCCTTATCATGTCCAAGAATCCACGCGCGGGGAAGCAAAAATCCCGAATATCGACGGCATCATCATTTTTTCACCCATGAGATTCGCCCTGGTAGGCACCAACACGTTTGTGCAGCAGGGAGGACATCATTTCGGGGCCAGCGATCATCCTTTCAAATTATTCAATCTTAAAAAATTATAATGATGAATCATCCATTGATAAATAGAATCCAAAAACATTCACAGTGATAAATCATGCGATCGACAGATGATGCAATCGAGAAATTGTGTCTACAAGAATTGCAGGGCATCGTCCGACAAGGATCGGCCATCCCATTGTCCATCGGGTTCGAATTCGAGACCAACGATGCCTGTTGCATCAAGATCGACACTGTCCAGACCATCAATTATCAGCGGAAACACCAGGTGCGCCAATCGGGCATGCCCGTGCGATTATCGCAGTACGTCCACATCACGGGGGATCATGTGCCGGATACGTGCACAAAATATGCTCGTCAACATTTACGGCGATTCGTATCTGCCATCCCCGATCCGCTGGTCAGGATTGTCATCTCTCCACTCCGGTACGATGAACAGACGGACGCATCACCACCCCAAACATTGCAACAATTCCATGCACCGCGCGAAAGTCTGCGGATGAACAGGATGTTTGGGAGTCTGGAGTGGATCGTGACATTCGAGGAACAAACAGAAGTCCCGATGACAGGCATTTTTTCCTTTATGATGGAGAAAATGTCCGAGGCCACGGGAATGATACGGACGACATTCCATGAACAATACGAAACAACACCGATCGAGATTGTAGAGCCCTCCGAGTTTCCAATGCCGTTTGGTTTTTATTCGGGCGCGTCAAAAACTCTGATCCTGCCGTACGACAAGGGTTTTTTTTCTCCGGATGTGCAGAACGATGGGGACTACCTGGGATTTGAGGAATGGAGGTACTTACCCCAGTGCACCCTAGGTGTACGAACATTGCAAGAGGCGTACAGCACTGTCCTTTTCTTGTACGGTGAATATGTCAAGATCCTACCAAGGCATGTCGTACGGCTACATGTCGAATACGCCTACGAGATGATGAATGTTTGCAGGATGTCGATATCAGAGGAATGTAGGTATTACCTGTTTTTGTTTTTTTATTCGTTTTTGACCCGGGATGGTCGGAAAACATCCTCCATGTTTGTTTTCCGATGGTTATTCTCGGATATCTGGGAACGCACGATCGGGATCCAGGGTGTGGAACAGATCGTTCAGAGTCTGCGCCATCACGAACCAACCCTCAGGATCATCCTGGAACCTCATACCTACGAGAATCTGATGGATTATTTCAAGACAGTCCATTCGACACAATCCTCGTCATCTTGTCCGCTCCAACAATTCCAGTGCATGCGACAATCGACCTTCATACCCGGTGCCGAAATCTTTCTCATCGAATTCCGGAGTTTTTACAAATTGTTCAAGGATCAGCCGATCCTACTGAGCACATCCTAGTTCCTCAAGATGTGGCAGCGGTGGCAGAGTTGTGCCGCATGTCCGTTCTGGTAGCGCTCCCAGCAGATCTGGCACAGATGCCGGAAACAATACCGATGGGTGTACTCGCACACCGCCCGAGTGCAGAGACGGCACGATTGATGCGTGGCTCGTCTCAATCGAGGTGGATCCATTTATCAGAAACCGATGTCTGCAATCAAATCATATTTTTCATCGTGATGAAATATGATTTTTATCCGACCGTCTGCATAGCATTATACCAACCATTGCATCGACTGATTCCAATTGTATGGGCAGATTGACAATGCACACCAAGATCTACATCCTCATCGATCGCAGCGGGAGCATGACGTGCAGGGCGCACCAGGTGGTCGCCGGCTACAACGAATTCCTCCGCAAACAAAAAGCGTTGCAGTTGGAGGGAGCGACGTGCGATGTCAGCACCTATTTTTTCAGCGACGCCATCAGCATCCATCAGGAGGATCTCCCGCTGGGAGAGACGATCGATCTGACCATCGACCAGTTCCAGCCGGGCGGCATGACGGCTTTGCGAGATGCCACGGCGCACATTTACCGGCGCATCCTCGACGAGGACGAGATCGATGGAATGCGGAGGATCGTCCTGATCCTTACAGACGGGATGGAGAATGCGAGCCGGGAGGTAACGACCGGCGCACTGGAGGCCCTCCGGACGGCCGTCTCGACCAGGGCCGAGATCATCTACATGGGGAGCAACCAGGACGCGACCGCGGTAGGAGAGAGTGTGGGATCGACACGGAATGCGTCGTTGAATTACAACGACGAGAACCTCCTCGACGCGATCGATTCGGCCGGCGACGCCATCACGCGGGTGCGGACGGGCGCGACGCCGACCGTTGCATTCACCGAGGTGGAACGGGCGCGCTCCTCAGGCGACACGGTCATGCTCTAGACAGCAGGAAAATGCGGGTATTTCAGGAAAATGTAGTCCTTGGTCGTACGCCCGAATCGTTCCGTCCAATCGAATAGATGGACGCCGTTCGCCGTCTCGGGCAGCACTTTCCACTGATGATGGAAATAGAGGTTCATAATAGCCATCTCGTTCGTCTTGCTGATGGGAAAACGCCGGGCGAGCGAGAGCAGATCGGGTATCGCACGATCCGTGATGATAGAAGTGTCCATCAGCCAGATGCAATTCAAAAAGTATCCTCCCTTGTCCAGCCAATCTTTTTTGATACCATTGCAATACATTTCCAGACCGGAATAGATCTCGGGCATGGAATCCGAGAATTGTTTCCGGAACGTCTTGTGAGGATCGTTGAAAGGGAAACGATCATCGGGCGCCACGATTTTTTGGGTATGAGGCACGGCAAATATATCATGGATGGGCCGGCTGATGTGCATCCCGGCATCGAGATAGAGGAGCGATGCCCACTGTTTGAAAAAAGGATCAAACACATGCCATTTGGAAAATTGAATCAATTTCTGGACTTCTCGCCCGTCGGTGCCCTGGAACGGATGGATCCGTCGCACCTCCCACAGCCACGTCATATCGAGAAGAGGTCGATGAAGAACCTGGATCCGATAGCGCTGCACAATGCCCGGCGAGGGATCGAAATCGATGGCGATCCATACGATATCCCCGGACCATTTTCCGACCTCACGCAGGGCGCGCAGTGTCATCTCTGCCCGCGCATGATCTTTCTCGTTGCTCGCAATCACCACGACACGATTCATGTTTGTGTGGTTTATCATTGAGAGATTAGATTGATTCGGGGGTGCGTCGCATTCGGCAGGATGGTGCGGTGGAATGTCGCACCACGTTCCGTCGTGAACCCAAATACGGCATGAGTCCTATACAACTGGAAAAAAGCGACCCCGGCGTTCTGCGGGACATCCGAATAGGATCGAGAAATGATTTTGGGCGGGATATAACGACAGCCCATCCCCGAGACAAGGAACTGTGTCTCCCCCTCGTTCATATGCGCGAGATGATGATCATGACCAGACAGATAGAAATCGACGCGGTGTTTTTGGAGCAGCGGCCACAGATCCCGAATCAATTCGGGATTATCGCCGTGATGGCCGTTCGAGAACACGGGATAATGCCCCACGACCATCTTCCACCGCATCGGTGACTTTCTCAATCCATGATCGAGCCACGCCAGCTGCCGTCGGGCGTCCATCCGATCCTGGTGCGCCCGCCATTGCGGGGCGGGCATGCCCATCCCCTGCGAATTCATCAGGGATTCGGACGGAGCGAGCTCGAATGTATCCAGGAAGAACACATGCACTCCATCCGTCTCATCCGGAAAAAAAAATCGTTTGTCGTAGTACCGGGCGGGCATATTCCAGTGACCGATCCCGTTGCGGCGCACCTGGGAATCTGGATCCGACAGGTAATCGTGATTCCCGAGCACGGCGTACCACGGACATTGCGGCCGGAACGCCTCCTCGAAATCCGTCTCCCACCTCGGATCCGTCTCGGAACCAATCCCGTAATCATAAAAATTATCACCGAGTGCAAACACGGCATCCGGGCGAGGGAACGCATGGATCGAACGGATCACGGCCGATCGGATCGTTGACGACGTCCCAAAATCACCCACCGCCAGGAACGATAACATTCCGTTATTTTATTTTTTCTTGTGCACGGTATTAGATCTTGTACTGAATTGACACTATTGAACATTTAAATTATTTTTTTTTCAGGCATACCTCTGTATAATCTTTCCTGGTGTAATACCAACTTATCGAGGTACCGATAAGGTACCCGAATGCCACGACAATCAGGGATGCATCCACAATCATGGCGAAAAGGAGGATGTCGGCGGTATTCGTGTAATTGTGTTTTGAGAAAACGATATCGACCTGGAGGAACGCCGAGGTGATGGCGACACCCAGGAGCGTCGTCAGAGTGAGATTATAAATCTGTTTTCGATATACAAATTGCAAGGCAATAAACGAAAAGATCAGGTTCAGGATCACGAGTATTTTTTGGGCACGGACGGAAATGGATTGCGTACGACCCTGGAGCCGGGCACGGTGCAAGACAACCAGGAATCCCAGGACGACGATCCAGCCAGGCATCAAGATCATATCAATGATGAAATCATAGAGAGCCAAACGAGTAAATCGAGCCAAATTATCGCATCGTTTTGTCATTTATTTATTTTATTTCCGAAATAAAAAAAATGAATAAAACAATTGAGGATCGAGTGCGCAACAAAAACAAGATTCATCTCGAACGATTGTCAAAATTAACGACGCATTTCCTGAAGCCAACTCAGAGCAACCGGTTTGATCGGATCAATCGATCCAATCTTAGGACGTTTGTAGATCAGTTATATCAGGAACGAAAAAAACGATCCTCCATCACCAAAAAACTTACAGGAAAACACAAGAATCCCTTGCCGGAGAAAAATGCGATCCTCTCACAAGATTCACAAAGCAATCGGATCTTGGATATGAACAAAATCCAGGAGCTGGGGAAAGGATCCAGCAAAACCCTACCCCCTCTGCGAAAGGCATTCCAGGACTATCTCCTTGGTCTCGGCGAAACACAGGACATGAAATCATTATTGAAAAAAATAGCCCGGAGTAAAACCTATATATAATCATCATTACGGTGAAAAAATTTTCGACGAATCAATAGTATGATCATTCATAGTATTGGATTTTACTCCCGGAGGGGTTCGAACCCACGACATTGGGCTCATAAGACCCACGCTCTACCGACTGAGCTACGGGAGTGCCTTGCATCAACCGGTAATCGAAACCGGGCCGCATGCTTGGAAGGCATGCATTCTACCACTAAACTATTGATGCACCATTGTCGATATTTCAGTCTGATTCCTCGGTGATGAATGTCTCTATCTGACAGCCGGTTTTTTCTGCGGTTGCGGCGCTCTAGAGTACATACGGAACTCCATCGCTGTCACGGATACGCCACGGCACATATGACTTCCGGCATAAAATGTATGGCCACACCGCCGTACGACAGATTTTCTTTGCTCCGTTGGTTGTACAGACAATATCGCCCGTCAACGAATCGAAATCTACATCGCCGACATTCTTCAGTATGCGATTGTGCACACATGTTCTATTTTCTATGATGATGAAAAAAATAATTCCACATGCGATCTCGGGAGGACTCGAACCTCCGACCTCCTGGTTAACAGCCAGACGCTCTAACCGATTGAGCTACGAGATCATTGCCTATTGGAAGGATCGAACTTCCGACCTTTCGCTTACAAGGCGAATGCTCCGCCACTGAGCTAAATAGGCGTCCGGTTTTTTTATTGTAAGAAAACGTTTTCTTTAGATCAGTTCGGGATGTGATCGAGATCGACAAAAATGATTTGTTGGGCGGCGGTGCACTGTCGGACGAGCGCGTAACTGAACGAGGAACCTTTGAGCGTGCGCGGATGGAAATTGGCGACGAGCGTGCCTGTGCAGGACTGGGCAGCGTACAAAAGATCGTGGAGGGCGTTCTGTTCGCGACCGTTCGTGGCGGGCTTCTCCTGCTGAAAGACGGGATACCGGCGCTCTCGAAAACATTCGTGGATAGGACTCTCGGTGAGCGACGAGAGGAGGATGACGCATCCGTCTTGCGGTAGGATATATCGTTGCACAATAGAAAGATAGTGGCAGGTGAGACGATCACGGTACTCGTCCGGACTCGTGCGATTGTACGGCGCCCAATGCAGGATGGCATCCTCTTCGAGACGGAGGTGCAGGACATGGACGGTCGCGAACGGGGGCGGAGACCGCAACGGTCCGGGGCGGAATTGCAGGAGACTCAGGATCCGATCGAACGCCTCGCGCGAAAGACTGTCGATCCATCCAAAGATGAATGAAAACGAGATATTTTCGAGGCGGATCTGTATCGGGTCACGAAGTCGCCCATTCACACCCTCCGGGTAGGAACAGGCGACGAGACGCGGACCGATCCGGTACAAAATGTTGAGGCGTTTTTGATGCCCGGGCGCGGGATCGGGAATAATCTCGTGGAGATTGCCGTTCCACTCGAAATACGGCGCCAATGACGACTGTCGGAACGGGACATGAACTCGCACGGCATCCGTGCCATATGTCGCATCCTCGATCGTCAGCGCGGTCGCCTCGCGACGGCCGATCACAACCAGCGGGTACGTCACCCGATTGAGATGATCCATGTCGAGGATCTCCTCGATCGGGCATGTCCGGTCCAGACATCCCATCTCGAGCAAAAAGTCATCGAGGATCAGGACATCGGCGCGCTCTCGGCGCGCCAGTAGGATGCGATGGATCAGGACAAACAACTGGTTCGCCAGCCCGGTCCTGGCATCGTAGATGCGGGCGGTGCGGATTTTCATATGTTTTTTCTACTGACTTTCAAGATCCTAAGATATATTAGGATCATACGACAAAATTGAGTTTGATTTTGGAGATATAGATAGGAACACTACCATCCGATGCTCGCGACAATGATCTTTATGAATCATCAGCGCCTGACACACCTGCACAAACTCCTTAAAGAACAACTCTCGGCATGCATGAATGCCACCATCCACCCGATTAAAGATTCATCCTGCACAAATTTTTTTATGACGCTGAGCCCGATCGGTGTGCTCCTCTCCATCGCGGTCCCATGGGATATAAACAATCATGTATGCGAGACCGCGCTCGTGCACCGTGGCGAACTCATCTATCCTGAATGTTTAGGGTATTACGATCTCAAACGATTCCATTCGATCGATGAATTGGTGGCAGAGATCACGTTCCTTTTCGAACGATTCCGTCGTTATGAAATATTCTGGAAACAATGGATCCGTCGGAGACGAGCCCGCGCGCGCATCGCACGGTTCATCCTTGCGCACAAAGATCATTTCCTGGCACGACCCGACGGTCTCGCATACCGGCTAGCACACAAACGTTTCTACTACCTCGCATCATCGTTCCAGATGTAGGGGTCGGCCTCTTGTCCGATCATCGTAGTAGAATCGGTACGGATCCGTGAGAGATCCTCGGACGACGACCTTTTCTATCAACAGATAGACATTCCCCTGCTTGTCGACGGCGTATGGGTACGGCACATCGTTGTTCCCGATCGGGGAACGATACCGCACGATCCGGGTGGTGGCGGGCAACCGGAACGAATAGATGGATTCGCCGATGAATAGGTACGAGGAGGAGGACAGTTGCAGGAGCATCGAATTCCCTCGCTCATTCTCGGGTGAGGTTGGATCGATCCACAGGTTCTTGGCCCGTACCTCAAGGACAAGATCGATGTACATCCAGCGATCGTCGAGGAAGATGCCGGAATACTGCGAAGCGGGGATGAACCGATCGGACGGTTTCCTGTAGACCCGCACGTTCTTATCCGAATTCACATAGACAATGTAAGGACAACCGCCGTTATCGTGGATGGCATAGACCTCGGCGCCATGATTCAGCGCGCGGATCCTGTCGTACACGGGATTGTCCTGTTGCACGAGTTTTTTCCGGACGCCGCAGTACCGTCTCTGTCGCTGCTCAGCGGGTACGGATATTTGACGGTACCCGATCGGCACCCGCACGGTCTGTGTCCTGACCGTATTGTAATCGGACCATTCGTGGATGACGGGCTGTACCAGACCGAGCCACTCGAGAAATGTTGATCGCTGTCGCAGACCTGCCAACCGGTGAGGACGTTTGTCAGTATTCTCGTACACGACAAATGATTGCCGGCACGCAGACGGATCGACTTTCATTTTTTATCTCTATTAAAAAAAAGAATGGAAAATACATCGACGACATTACCAGTGCTGACCACAGAATTTCCATCGACCCCGGTGCCGTCCGGATCGAACAAGAAAACATCCGGACTTTCAACGGGTGCCATCATCGCCATTATCGTGGTTGTGCTCGTTGTATGCGCGGCGTGTATCTACCTGTTTGGCAAATCGAATCTATCATCGTTTGAGATTATGAGCATATTGGGATCATTTAATTTTTAATCTGAAGAAAGAATAAAAAAGAAGAACGATGGAACTCGAACGAGGCTGGCGGGATCGCATCGGCGACATGATGTTCCAGAAACACGAATGGAAACGGGTGCCCACCGAGCGTTTCCGGATGACGGTCCAGTCCGTCCTCGGGAAACTGACGGATGTGTTTAGCGATCGAGAGGTCGAATGGCTCGAGGCGCGCCTCTACACCATCCCCCATTACGAACGGTACAATCCCGTGGCCATTGTCCTGGGGTACGGATGTCTTGAGGATCATCGGCTCTCTCCCGCCCGGTTCGCCAGGATGGAAAAGATCTTCAAGAAACACTATTCCTGGATCAAGCCGTATGCGGTCTCGATGATGGATGTGCTACGGTACGCCCGGCGGTGGGACGGCTGGTTCCAGGAGAAGATGTTCTGATGACGCATTTACTCTCGATTTCGGACGATTCCAAGACTATTTCGAAAAGGAAAATAATAGTAACCGTTGCGTTATTCCTATCGTTTCCTATATTTCTCTATTGTTTCCAATAAGAGAAGATATAGAAATGTAAGACAATAGGAACTATTAAGGGGACGTATCACTGGGCTCGCAGGGTTTCTTTCTTTTCTCTCCTTTTCTCCATACAAGAAATCCTTCCCTGGTCTCATGCCTCTTAATGTGATCCACATGCAACTCTACCCCTGGGTGATCTCCTTTTGACTCTCGTCGATCACCTTGATAAGAATATTCTTGGCTCCATTCGTGTCTCTATCTATCCTCATGCGACACGTCTCACACATATACACTTCCGATGCCTCCAGGTTTGTCTTGACGTGTCCGCACGACGAACACGTCTTTGATGTGTACTCTTCTGTTACCTTTTTGAAGACACACCCTCTTTCTCTGCATTTTCTTTCTAACCTGGTTCGGAACGTATAATGTTTGTAATCCAAGAGTCTTCTCTTTGTTGTCCGTGTAAGCCCTTTTCCCCTCACCATGTCTTGGCTTTCGAATGGTGGGATGAATACGGCCTTGTATGTCTTGGTAAGATAATTTGCTGTCTGGTAATGGAGTTCATCTGTGAGATCCGATAGTTTATTCCTTAATTTATCTTCTCTCTTCTTCCATCTCGTCTTGCTTATTTGTTTTTTTGATCGCAAGGATCTTAATTCATCTATCTTACGATAAATCTTTGCCCTTAATTCTCTCCTGATCCCCACATGAATGACTTCTTTGGGTGAATAGATGACCTGAAATTTCCTTACCCCGGGATCCAGGGCACATATATCTTCACTACAATGTCCTACAGGTACATGTTCTACATCCAGTGGTATACACATGAACCATCTTCCTCGTTGATATTGAAGACGACAATCGTGTGCCACAGTCCATTTTCTTATTTTTCTTGATTGACGTCTTGATGTCTTTAGCACCGGAAAATTATATTTTGTCTTGTATATCTGGATCGCACCAGATTTGATATCGATGGTCTTCATAGGGATCAAGATGCTGGTATCATCATGTTTCCGTCTGAATTTCATCTTGAAGTGTGTCAGTTTTCTTTCCTTGACCATCTTACACAGAGAAAGATATCGATCGGATAGATCCTGAAGCGCACCGGCTCTTATGTCTTTAGGTGTCTCTGATTCCCACTGATGAATGATGGTATTATCCTTTGCTGTTACATATTTATTACGAAGAGAAAAGAATGTCGGATTGGGTTCGTTCCCCTCATTGATATTATGAAGGGAACGATTATAGATGTATCTACATGTCCCCATCCATTGTCTTAATGTCTTTTGTTGTTGAGTCGTCGGATAAATACGTACCTTTCTTGTTCTTATACCGTCTTTTACCCATGGATCTACAGGAATAGACATGGACGATAGAAAGGATGTCATCGGCAAGTTCTCTATCTGAGGATTGATTTGTTTCTCGATCGAGAATGATGAGTCTGGTATCATGGAGTCGGAAGATGAATTCCAAGAGTTCAAACGCAAATCGACATAATCTGTCCCTATGGGCGACCACAATCTCTGAGATATTTCCTGACAATGATCGTTCCAAAAGGGTCTGAAGACCTTTTCTTTTCCAATTAATACCCGAAGCGACATCTGAAACCAAGATGTGATCAGGGAATTCTTGTCTGAAAAAAGAGATTTGTCTTTCAAGATCATCCATTTGTTTGGAGGAAGAGACTCGACAGTAACAATACTTTTGTTTCTGAACCGATGGAGAACATAGAGGGACATTAAGCAGTGAGAGAAGATCATGTCGATCATAGAGGCGTTATCTATATGGAGTTCTAATAAAACGGATCTTACCCTGATCAGCCCATGAACGAAGAGTGGAAGCTCGAATTCCAAGTGTTTCTTGGACTTCCTTGGGTTTGACAAAGTGACACTCCGAGAAGATTGTTTTCTCGTCATGCGACATGTATGGATTGTTCTTTTTATTATGAAACTCATTTGCTTAAATCATTTTTACGTGAGTTTTTGAATGGAGGTTTTCATACAATAAAAGATATTCCGATGGAGTCCATTGTAATAAACAATAGAAATAAATAGAAAAAGATAGATAAATCATTAACAGTTGCTAACCTCCGATATTTTTTCCAGAAAAGTATTATATTCAGGAAACTCAAATTGGAGGGTACATGCAAAAGACGGAATCGATGATCTTTGGATCACCAGAAGAAATAGTTGTGTGTGTGTGGGAGACTTCGAGCAGAAACAACGAGAATTCCGATCCTCATTCCGACGGTTTGGATACAAGGTTTATCTTGTAGATAAACACAAGACCAAGATGTACACGAAAATCCGTTGACATTTTAAATGTCGGACGGTGGTATAAAATATGTATGGGAATTATTTTTTTCCCGTGCGTGTTAATCGTCCAATGATCTGTTTCATCTTTTCCTTTGTTAATGTCCGAAATCGAGTTAATTGTTCTTCGGATGGATTCATCTGTTGATGATATCGTCGTATGAGTTGTTGTCTTTCTTTTTGTTGTGGTATCTGCTTTTCCTGTTTCTGCTGTAGTGGTTGTTTCTGTTGTTTCTGTCGTTTTGATCGCTCTAATCGTCGTATCTCATCTTGGAGAATCTCTATGATTATACCCCGCACTGTAACATTTGGAATAGGATCCTTCGCTTGTTGTCTGGTCTTCGGATCTGTTTTTCGTTTGTTCGTCTTAAACCATGTCTTGATGGATTGGGAATTGTACATATGACCGGTCCCTATTTGGACAGGATCTTCCATGATCTGCGAACTGATAGTGTCAACTATAGTTGGAAATCTGTGTTGTAGATCAGCGGTATCTCCTTCTAATTCTCGGATCCTGGCGATCAATCGACCGATCTCGGTCGGTTGTCGTGGTGCCTGACTACCCCCAGACATCTGTGCTGACAATTGACGGCGATCTGATGGCCTCCTCTCAGAGAGAGGGATCACATCAATATGCTGTTGTGCCGCTGCGCCACCTCCATATGGTTGTGTGCGTTGCCTCTGCACCAAATCCCTGAGAGCATATGAACGCTCCATGTCATCCGGGATCGTAGTAATGATCCGTTGCGCCTGCGCCACATCGGGAATCCTCCGGGACAAATCCCTGAGAGCATATGAACGCTCCATGTCATCCGGGATCGTAGTAATGATCCGTTGCGCCTGCGCCACATCGGGAATCCTCTGCGCCAAATTCCTGAGAGCAAATAAACGCGCCATGTCATTGTCTATCCGACGGATACGCTGTAATTGTTGCTGAGTATAAGACATTTTTTTTTATTTTTTTTTCAATGCATTCTTTTTTTTCCGCGCATGCTCCATCTTCGCTGTGTTATAATGTATCGTCGTGATGAATGAGAATTTTTTTGCGCAGCAGTGAACTGTCTCATAATTATCGTCCGTGTCGGAGATGCGTCATAAATCATCACAATGCTCTCGTCATAAAGAGGATGCCGTTGGAACAGGGGATCTCGTCGCCGATGAGCAGATCGTCCTTCTTGAGACGGTCGTCGCGACGATCGTACCACACATGGATCATGGTGCTCTCGTCGACCGTCATGAGGAGAGAATCCTGGGAGGTCGTGAGATCGATCCTGCGGATCCGGCCCTGGAGGGTGTTGCCGGTAACCATGGCGGTCGCCTGGTGGAGATTCATCTGCTCGATCGCGGCGGCGTCCAGCCGTTCGTACCGCGGGTCGATAAATAGGTGAACCGTCCC